>Ga0325410_1008935_pt1 | contig 10797 bp, 8 predicted proteins | sample PopdelMetagenome_16_FD_206182 | JGI IMG/M metagenome (GOLD analysis project Ga0325410, IMG submission 206182) | Populus deltoides microbial communities from Bellville, Georgia, United States - Xylem-PdIQD-R3 | ecosystem: Host-associated > Plants > Phyllosphere > Stem > Wood/Secondary xylem...
AACTTTAAAGGCCTTATCTGTGGCCATAGGCAGTGATGGACTATCGCCGGTGAATGGAAGAAGAGTATCTCATGATCAGCTGTCCCACACACCACTTTACTTCTCTGGCGCATGACATATAATCACTGTGAAGCCAGCTGCATTGTTGGCAAAGTCAATAATGTTAGGCACTAAATTGGTGCTCCAAATTAAACCCAAATTAAACAATGTTGGGCACTAATTCGGTGCCACCTGCAGTATCAATTGATGTTCCTTTGTCTTTTGCTTGGATGTTTGTCTATAAATAGGCAATGCATCCAAGCTTATTTTATATACACCAAGATAGAATAGAGAAGAGAAGAGAAGAGTGAAGAGAGAGTAATTTCACAAAGTTATGAGGCATTTGTGAGAGAGTAAGTGAGGTGTTTTCTTCTAATAATAGAGAGATTTTAGTTGTTCTTTTATTGTTAGAGAGATGTTGAAATTCCCACATTACTTAGTAAAATCCTTCTATACTTGCCTGTGGACGTAGCCCAATTAGGTGAACCACGTAAATTCTTGTGTGTCTCATTTCTCATTTTATCTTATTCCTTGCTTTTTATCTTGTCGGGTTTGCATGTCAGTATCCTAACAGTGATATCAGAGCTTCCTGGTTGGTGTTGTTAATACACAATAGTTATTCGTGTATACGGTTACTATTCACGTCTACAGCACTATTCACCTATACGACACTATTCATCAATACGGTACTGTTCACATACGTTACTGTTGGTGTATATAGAAAGTCAGTGCGGTGATTAAATAGTCTAGGAAGTTCTGTCTAGGGAGATTGGGTTTTAAGCGGGACCGTTTGTAACCCCTCCAATCTTTCCTGGGAACTTACTTAGTGAAGTATTATTCACACGATACTATTTCTATATACATTACAGATTTGTGAAACGGTGATAGCTGAATAGATCACGGTGAATAAAATGGCAGCAAAGTATGAGATTGAAAGGTTCAATGAGAGCAATTTCTCACTGTGGAAAATGAGAATCAAGGCAATCTTAAGGAAAGACAATTGCTTGGCAGCAATTGGGGTCGGCTCGCAGAGATCACTGATAATGCAAAATGGAATGAGATGGATGGCAATGCTATTGCTAACATACATTTAGCATTAGCCGATGAAGTATTATCAAGTGTAGCAGAGAAGAAAACAGCTAAGGAGATATGGGATACTCTGACAAAGTTGTACGAGTCCAAGTCTTTGCACAATAAGATTTTCTTAAAGCGGCGACTTTATACCCTTCGAATGACAGAAACCACGTCGGTAACTGACCACATCAACACAATAAGGACTCTATTTTCACAACTCACTACGTTGGGTCAACAAATAGAGGAAAGTGAACGTGCAGAGCTTCTACTTCAAAGTCTTCCAGATTTGTATGATCAACTCATTATCAACTTAACCAATAATATCCTCACAGACTATTTAGTCTTCGATGATGTTGCAGCCGCTATCTTGGAAGAAGAAAATAGGCGCAAAAACAAAGGAGACAGAAATAGTTCAAACCAAGCAGAGGCGTTGTTGATGTCAAGAGGAAGATCAATGGAGCGTGGCTCGAGTGGGAGTCAAATGCAAGGGAGGTCCAAATCAAGAAGTAAGAAGACTGTGAAATGCTACAATTGTGGCAGAAAAGGGCACTTCAAAAAGGATTGTTGGTTTAAAAAGGGTATAGAGAACACTGCAGAGTCATCAAAACCTCAAGGATGTGTTGCAAGCACCTCAGAAGATAGGGAGGTTTTATATAGTGAAGCAGCGACAATCTCTACAGATAGAAAAGAGCTCACTGAGGTTTGGTTAATGGATTCAGGAGCAACATGGCATATAACTCCTAATCAAGATTGGTTTCATACATACGAACCCATCTCTGAAGGCTCAGTGTTCATGGGTAATGATCATGCTTTAGAGATTGCTGGCATTGGCACCATCAAATTGAAGATGTATGATGGCTTAATTCGTACTATTACAGGAGTGCGACATGTGAAAGACTTGAAGAAGAATCTTTTGTCCATAGGACAATTTGATAGTCTTGGCTGTAAGATTCGAACAGACAATGGAATCATGAAAATTGTCAAAGGAGCGCTGGTGATTTTAAAGGCAAGAAAGATAATTGCAAATATGTTTGTATTAATGGGAGAAACACATCATAAGGTAGAAGCGTCAATCGCATCAGCCAGTCCTGTAGAAGAGAAGACGATGATGTGGCATCAAAAACTAGGCCACATGTCAGAGAAAGGTTTGAAAGTTCTCTCTGATCAGAAGTTACTCCCTGGGCTTACAAAGGTTACTTTACCCTTTTGTGAGCATTGTGTTACAAGCAAACAGCACAGGTTGAAGTTTGGCACATCAACAACTAAGAGCAAATGCATCTTAGACCTGATTCACTCTGATGTTTGGCAAGCACCGGTTGTATCCTTGGGAGGAGCAAGATACTTTGTATCATTTATAGATGACTTCTCCAGGAGATGTTGGGTGTATCCAATTAGAAGGAAGGCAGATGTGTTCGCAGTCTTTAAAACTTTCAAAGCGCGGGTAGAACTTGAATCTGAAAAGGAGATCATGTGTTTGAGGACTGGCAATGGAGGAGAATATACCAGTGATGAATTTGATAACTTCTGTCAACATGAAGGTATCAAAAGGCAGTTCGCAATGGAATACACTCCACAGCAAAATAGAGTGGCAGAGCGGATGAACAGAACTCTATTAGAAAGAACGAGAGCAATGTTGAAGGCTACAGGTCTAGGAAAGTCATTCTGGGCAGAAGCAATCAATACCGCCTGTTATGTGATAAATCGATCTCCATCAACTGCAATTGAGCTGAAGACATCGATGGAGATGTGGACTGGAAAGCCAGCTGATTATTCTCAATTGCATATATTTGGAAGTCCTATGTACGTGATGTACAATACTCAAGAAGTCAGCAAGCTGGATTCAAAATCCAGAAAATGTGTATTCTTGGGATATGCTGATGGAGTGAAGGGGTATCGCTTGTGGGATCCCACTGCCCACAAGGTAGTCATCAGCAGAGATGTTCTACTTGCAGAAGGTAAAATGCAAATGAAAGAACATAATAGCATTCCAAAGGAGACTACAGCAGTCCAGATGGAAAATACTCAGAATCATACTTCTTCTGAAGCTGCACCAGAGCATGAAGAACAAGAACAAATAGAGTCTGAAACTCCTGAAGTTCGACGGTCAACTCGTGAAAGAAGACCACCAGCTTGGCACTCAGAATATGTTACTGAGAGCAACATTGCATACTGTCTTCTAACAGAGGATGGAGAGCCATCAACTTTCCATGAGGCTATCAAAAGCACAGATGTATCTATGTGGATGACAACAATGCAAGAGGAGATTGAAGCTTTACACAAGAACAACACTTGGGATCTTGTTCCGCTACCACAAGGAAGGAAGGCCATTGGCAACAAATGGGTTTACAAGATAAAGCGTGATGGCAATGATCAAGTGGAGTGGTACCGTGTAAGATTGGTGGTGAAAGGATATGCTAAGAAAGAAGGAATAGACTTTAATGAGATATTTTCTCTAGTGGTACGACTTACTACAATCAGAGTAGTCTTGGTGATGTGTGCTATATTTGATCTTCACTTAGAGCAGTTAGATGTGAAAACTGCATTTCTTCATGGAGAACTTGAAGAAGAAATTTATATGCTTCAACCAGAGGGTTTTGCTGAAACAGGCAAGGAGAACTTCGTTTGCAAGTTGAACACATCTCTATACGGTCTCAAACAGGCGCCGAGGTATTGGTACAAGAGATTTGATTCCTTCATAATTAGCCTTGGGTACAACAGACTCAGTTCAGACCATTGTACGTATTACAAGAGGTTTGAAGAAAATGATGTTTTCATCATTTTGTTGTTGTATGTGGATGACATGTTGGTAATAGGCCCCAACAAAGATCGAGTCCAAGAATTGAAGGCACAGTTGGCTAGGGAGTTTGATATGAAGGACTTGGGACCAGCAAACAAGATTCTAAGGATGCAAATTCATCGAGACAGAAGTAAGAGGAAGATTTGGCTTTCTCAGAAAAATTATTTGAAGAAGATCTTGCGACGCTTCAACATGCAAGATTGTAAGACAATTTCCACCCACTTCCTGTTAACTTCAAATTATCCTCAAGTATGTCTCCTAGCAATGAAGCAGAGAGGATGGAGATGTCTCGAGTATCGTATGCATCAGCAGTGGAAAGTTTAATGTTTGCCATGATATGTACAAGACCAGACATTGCACAAGCAGTGGGAGCAGCTAGTCGATATATGGAAAATCCTGGTAGAGAGCATTGGAATACTATTAAGAGGATCTTGAGATACATTAAGAGTACCTCAGATGCCACCTTATGTTATGGAGGATCAGAATTTACTGTCAAGGGTTATGTTGATTCAGATTTTGCTGGCGACCTTGAGAAAAGAAAATCCACTACACGCTATGTGTTCATAATTGCAGGAGGAGCTGTGAGTTGGGTCTCTAAACTTCAGACTGTTGTAGCTTTATCCACAACAGAAGCTGAGTACATGGCAGCTACACAAGCTTGTAAAGAAGCAATATGGATGAAGAAACTTATGGAGGAGCTTAGGCACAAACAAGAGAAGATTCTTTTGTATTGTGATAGTCAAAGTGCCTTGCATATTGCAAGGAATTCAGCGTTTCATTGAAGAACAAAACACATAGATGTTCAGTATCACTTTGTTCGCGAAGTGGTGGAAGATGGAAGTATGGATTTTCAGAAGGTTCACACAAAGGAAAACCCAGCAGATGCTTTGACTAAACCGGTCAACACTGATAAGTATATATGGTGTAAATCCTCTTATGGCCTAGCAGAAACATAAGAAGCATAAAGATGGCAAGTATAGAAAGGATAGAAGAATCACAGATGATTAAGTGTGAAGACTTGATTCACTCATCAAAGTCTTCAAGTGGGAGAATGTGAAGCCAGCTGCATTGTTGGCAAAGTCAACAATGTTAGGCACTAAATTGGTGCTGCAAATTCAACAATGTTAGGCACCACTTCGGTGCCACCTGCAGCACCAATTGGTGCCCCTTTGTCCTTTGCTTGGATGCTTGCCTATAAATAGGCAGTGCATCCAAGCTTATTTTGTACACACCAAGATAGAGTAGAGAAGAGAAGAGGAGAGTGAAGAGAGAGTAATCCCACAAAGTTGTGAGGCATTTGTGAGAGAGTAAGTGAGGTGTTTTCTCCTAGCAATAAAGAGATTTTAGTTGTTCTCCTATTGTTAGAGAGAGGTTGTAATTCCCTTCTATACTTGCCTGTGGACGTAGCCCAATTGGGTGAACCACGTAAATTTTTGTGTGTCTCATTTCTCATTTTATCTTATTCCTTACTTTTTATCTTGTCGGGTTTGCATGCCAGTATCCTAACAATCACTACCGAAAATTTCTATGAATACAAAACAAACAAACAAAATCACGATGAAGATGAAAATATTATGTCGGTATTTTAAGACAGTATTTACTGATTGAATTGATTTCTTCGCTATTTTTATCGGTATTTACTGACATAATATTTTTATCAATAAATATCGAGAGAATCCTAATCGGAATAAAAAAAATTCAAAAAAACTAAAAAGCATGATGACGTTTCTTTTTTTTGTGTGTGGATGCTTTTACTGACAGAATTACAGTTGAATTCAAATAAAGAAAGACGTACAATATTGACGTGTCACTTATACCGACATAATTGCCAACAAATTGACAGACATAAATATTCTGTCTGTAATTCTATCGGTAATAGTTAATAAATGACCTAGTCGTCGACTCTCTCCTCTCTATTTCTCCTTCTTACCCTCTGCAACTAAACAACAAAAAAAAAAAATATTGGAACTAACAACCCCCCTATATCACCCCCCATCTCAACACAATTTATCATTCCTCGACTTTTCCAATTATAACAACAATTTTATTGCAGATTTTTCATTTTAAGTAAGTAAATCTATTATTTTTTAAATTTGAACACAATTTTGAAATGTCAATTTTTTTATTGCATATTTTTGTAGTATATGTATTTTGTTTGGGTATTTACTTGTTTTATTTTTTTCTCAAACAAACTTGTTGTATGGATACATGATTTTGTACATGTTATGATTTGTTTTAGATTTTTTAAAATTATATTTGTTTGTAAATTATTGGAACTTATGTCAAATTACCGACTTAGGTGTGTTGTGATGATATAAATAATAGCTTATTTAACGGGTCCATTTTGTATTTTATCATTTTTATTGCCGAGTTGTAATTTATGTAAATTAATGTGCACAAATTTGCATGTACGTAGATAATTGATAATAAATTAAGAGAAGTATGAAAGTAGGTTGATTATTTACTTAACATGGTTAATTAATACATATTGTTGTCATCATTATTTGATATAGATAGGTTCAATAGAAGTCATGGATGATCATTTATAGATGTACAAGGATTCACCCTAAGGATTGCAGAGGATGAATTATTATAATGGGATTCAGGGTTTTATTAATTACGCAATATCTATTCCGAGAAATATTAGTGGAGGCAGTATTAGGTGTCCATACAGGAGGTGTTAAAATAAAAAATTTCTCCATCCAAATGTTGTAATGGTGCATCTTCTACACAAATGGTTCATGGAGGAATACCCATGTTGATATGCACACGGAGAACTATTTGTTCCTCATGGGACCATGGTAGAAAGGATGGTTGGGTCAACTTCTAGTGCTAGCAACGTGCATGGAGTTGAAACTAACAATTGAGTTTTTTGTAGAGACGCATGTGTGGAGTTAAGACCGCCAAAAGGGGGTGCAACAGTTCGCCGACAACCGCACTCAATATTTTATGGTATGTTTGTTCAACCATTTTCTTTCATAAGTTATTATTTTCTTGAATTGAATTTGGTGCTTTCAGTTTTTATTTCCAGGAGACATAGAACAACCAGTTGACGGAGAGATACGGGGACTGTCCTTTGACCCACGTGAATTTTGATCTGGTTTGTGGATGGAGGCAGGATCGTCTGGTGGACTCGATAGAAATCGGGTATACGAACTTTCTAACACTACGACCGAGAACTTGTGGATGACCCGTAGTGTCTCAACCATTAGAAGCTCACAATCGGTATTGAGCTTTAGGAGTTCGTAGCCTTGCAACAACATATGACTCATCTCACTGAAAAATATGAGCAACTCTCGGTGGATTATGAACAACTCCATCAAATGGTCATGAACATGAGATCACAACTGGGTGGTATGTGTGCGCTCCCTTTTTGGCCATATGGTCTCGGGTAGGGGTGTTCAAAAAAACCAAGAAAACCGATGAAAAATTAACCAAGAAAATCGAACCAAAATGAAAAACTGATTAAACCAATTTTTAAAACCTTAAATTTTAATAGGTCCGGCTCAGTTTCAGTTTTGAACCAGAAACCGACACAAACAGAATCGGACCAACAAAAAACCAAAAGTTAAAAAAATATATGAGGTATAAATAGTTAAATTCTAACATAACCTTAACAATTAACTTAACCTCCCTGCCCCTCACAAGATGCCGCCACCTTGCCTTAGAGAAATTCCCAATCTTCCTCTTAATTAATTCTCAATCTTCCTTTCGCAGTTTCCTTTTCAATTTTCTATTGCCCTGCCATCTGCGTTTGTCTCCTTCTAAATTCTAGCCAAACACAAACCCACCTCTCCATCTCCTTGGCTTTTCCTTTCCTTCCTTTCCCTTTCAATTTTCATCCACTTTGCCCCCTGCATCTGTCTCTTCTCTAGTCGAACAAAAACCCACATCTCCATCTCCTTGGCTTTTCTCTTCACTTCTGAACAAAAATCCAGACAAAACGGAACCCAAAACAGCCAAAAGTTGCTTCTGTACAAGCTCGTTGGTTTCCTTCCATTACTAATGTTTTGAATGAGTCACAGGGGAGAAAGAAGAACGAAGAGATTATTGTCAAGGTCACAAACTGGAGCACTGGGGAACAAACCTTTCTTTGAGGAGCCCACAACATACTCCTTTGAAAAGCCTTTTAGACGAGGCAAGCATGGAAACCAAATCCAAGCCACTAAATGCTAAGGAAATCCCAGTTGAAAAAGATGGCCCCGTAGTTAAAGATAACGGTGCTTTGCCTAAAACAATTCAAAAAAACCCATTAATTTGATTATTAGGTTTCTCGGTTTTAAAGCAAAAAAAACCGAATTTAACCGAACCAAACCGATTCGGTTTAAACTGGAATCCAGTTTGGTTTTGTTGGTTTTTATGGTTCAAACCGAACCGAACAAAACTGTGAACAGGCCTAGTCCTGGGAATGACCAACCTCCTCCTCCTCCAGTGCCATCATTGTTCTAGTTTAATTTTTATTTGAACATATAAATTTGTAATGAATATTTGGATTTTATATTATTCAAGTTTATTTTTACATATTTCAATTTTATACAATTTTATTTTTTTAATTATTTTATTTTTTTGTTCAAAATATATTTTTTTTAAAAATATTTTTTAATTATTACAGATGGATATACTGACGAGCACAATTCGTCGGTATATTCCAGAGGCGAGGGGAACAATTTACTTCATATGCCACTAAAACATTGTTATATCACCAACAGAATAATTATGTCAATATTTTATAGAGGGTTGGAATAAAATTACAATAAATGCCACTACCAATCACCGATAAAATAATTTTGTCAGTGTATTAAAGCGGGTAATTTTTTTTGGCGCGCATATTCTATCTGTAAAAATATAGTTTTCTTTTTCGACAAAACTACCGACAGAAATGACATTATCGACGAACAGATCCCATTCGTAAATCTATCGGTAAAAATTTTGCCGACAGAATATTAGTATAAGCAAAAAATTCCATTGTTAAAACTATTAAATCTAGTAGTGAAGTGACACAACCTTGACAATGTCATGTGAGTGTCACCCGCACACCATCATGCACCACCATTGATTTTAGCTTGTTGTTCCAAGCTCCAATAGCTTCCAATCATACCCTCTCATCCATAAGATTGATTTTAAACTTTTGTGATTATTGTGTGATTATTTGGTGATGATATTATGTGAGTGTATTAAAAGACTCTGTGTTTGGATTTAAAATATGATAATGAGTGGGTTATGTATGGGTGATGCATGCTATTTTACGTGTTAGATAAAAAATTATTTATTATTCATTTGTTTTAATTTACATCATGGTAAGCATCTAAAAAAACAAAAAGACATTGTCCTTGCATAATTTATCATTTTCTAAAATACCATGTTAGTACTTTTAAAAAAAAATTTATTTATTAAACTTATTAAAAGTTTGGTCCAAATTAAATGATCCTTTAGTCTATATATCCGAAAACCACAAACTCATTTTATTTTTGGCAAATAAATAATGACGATAATTTTTAATTGGTAAATGATAACATTTTTTTAATAAAAGGGCCAAAGCTTCTTCTTTTTTTCCTTCTATTTTTATGGGTTCAAAATCCATTTTAAAATTCAATTAAAAAAATGATTCAAGCTAAATGGACTCACAATGAGTTGTTACTTCAAATATAAAAATAATATCATTTCGAAACTTCAAATAAACTAGAGTTGAGAATACTAAGTCAAACTGATATTCATCAATGTTAAAATTAGAAATATCACCTGAATTAGAATTATTCATTGACACTAGGATAACGAATATTAACATTCACCAATGTTGAAATTAGGAATACTTTAGGACTATTATTCACTAATGCTACATTTATGATTATTAGCACTAGGGATAGGGATAGTAATAACTTTGAACCCTAATTTTGTTGGTTAGGGCATGAGACCAATCCTGTAGGGTGAGTGAGCTCCTTCGAGTTTGAGCCCTAATTCTGCGAGAATAAGTGGGCAAAGGACAAGGAAGCGGACATGGACAATCTTTTTGTGCAAATCGAAGTAACAAAGACTTCTTCTTTGATTTAGCCATAGGATACAACGAAACAACAATCAGCTAGATAAACCGACTCGTCTGATACTAAGGCAGACGCTGCTGCCGTGAAGGGAACTCTCATAAGGGAGAGAGAAAACACTCGACTAACTGAGAGCTCTTTCTTCTCAGGTTCTAGTTTTTAGCCAGTGTGGAATGGGATCTTTGACCTTTTCTTTCGGTGTTTTACCTCCTATCAAGATGAAAAAAAAAGGCTCCCCCTTTAGCCCTGACTTTGGACCTTCCTTGTAGCCCATTTCCAGTTTGTCTTGGATTTTTAAGGTATGTTTTAAGAATGTGATAATGGTTGTGGTTTAAAGTATTTTTCGCTTAGAAATATATTAAAATATATATTTTTATTCTTTTAAAATTATTTTTTGATATCACCGAGCGCGCACACATATATAATTTTAAACAAAAAAATTTAAATTTTTTAAAAAACACGATTTTCACCATGTTCTAGACACACCTTGGAGTGTTTGTACACCGCGTTCTCAAAAATTTTAATTTTTGTTTTTTTTTAAAATAAAACTTTTTTTTATGTTTTTAAATCGTTTTAATATATTGATATCAAAAATAATTTCTAAAAAATAAAAAAAATTATTTTAATATATTTTTAAATAAAAAAATACTTTAAATCACCCTTGAAATTATAATTTCAATGAAGGCTAATGCCTGGCAAAACCTTTTAAAAGCACTGCCAACGCCTGCGATCAGAATCTCTAAAACAAAACATATTAGTGTTCTTTATGAGAGACTTGTGGCAACGATAAGACAAGAAAAGATTTGAATCAAGGGCCAGAATGTTTGTCCAATATTCAACGGTCTTGATCCT
>Ga0325410_1008936_pt1 | contig 10796 bp, 12 predicted proteins | sample PopdelMetagenome_16_FD_206182 | JGI IMG/M metagenome (GOLD analysis project Ga0325410, IMG submission 206182) | Populus deltoides microbial communities from Bellville, Georgia, United States - Xylem-PdIQD-R3 | ecosystem: Host-associated > Plants > Phyllosphere > Stem > Wood/Secondary xylem...
TTGTGAAGACTTCGATGAAGCTCTTTCACGTGTCATGCAGATGCGTAGGGACTTTCAGAAAGAATTTGAGAAGCTTGGTAGCAGAGTTCGAGGATGGACTCAGAAAGCTTTAATAGGAACATTCATGGGAGGTTTAAAGGCTGAAATAATTGACGGGATTCAGATGTTTAAACCAAAGACATTGAAGGATGCTATTGGGTTAGCAAGGGTGAGGGATGATCAGCTCACAAGACAACGAAAATTGACACGACCATCCATACTTGTTGACAGTGAAAATCCTGCAAGTATTTAGGGGCAGTCCTCTTTCTAGTGGATTTTCGAAGTGCAATATGAGGGAAAGATGAGGGAGTATCATGTGCAATAGAACTAGAAGAGACATGGGAGTTTTCAAGCTCAAAATCCTTAGGGGTGGAAGCAGGACTACTATAAAAAGAAGTAGGGGTGGTGTCTTTATTTTGTGAAAAACAAAGAGAGTCATATGAGTGATCTGAACAAGGAATGTTCTGCAGTCCTAGTGTGGAATTGGAAGTGGAATGGTCTGCAGTGGTGTTAGAGGGTGACTTAAAAGGAAAATTAGTTTCATGAAAAAGGACATCCCTAGAAAGAAAAATGGTCCTACTATTTAAATCCATCAGCTTTTATCCCTTGACTCCAAAGGGGTAACCCAGAAAAATACACTTCCTACCTCTCGAATTAAATTTTCTTCTCCCATGTGAAATGGTTGTGGCAAAACAAAGACACCCAAAAATTTTCAAATGAGAATAATTTGGTTTATTATTAAAAAGAACTTCATAAGGGGTTCGATTGGCAAGTATAGGGGTAGGTGTTCTATTTATAAGGTAGACTGCAGTCAAGATACAATCATTCCAAAATGAGAGGGGAAGGTTAGATTGGAAAAATAGCGCACGAGCTACATTTTAATAAGTGTTGGTGTTTTCTCTCAACTATCCCATTTTGTTGGGGTGTCTCAACACAAGTTCGTTGGTGAATAATCCCTTTTTCATTGTAAAAGTCAGTCATCTTGAACTCAATACCATTATCACTACGTATGTTCTTGATTTTACAGTTGAACTGTGTTTCTACAAGGTGGTAGAAGGATTCAATGCATTTTCTTGTTTCAGATTTGGTTTGAAGTAAATAGACCCAAGTTGTTCTAGACAAATCATCTACTAAGGTCAAAAAATATCTTGAACCATCATAAACATTAGTGGAACATGGCCCCCAAATATAACAGTGTACTAATTCAAAAATAGTGGAAGATTTATGTGCACTAATAGGAAAAGGGAGTCTATGCTATTTGGCAAGAGGACAAATGCAACAAGGAGAAGTTTTATTTATGAGCAAAGTGTTTCTTACAGCAGGATCATCTATCAATTTCATTCGTGAATCAGAAATATGACCAAGGCGACAATGCCAAAGATCAATCACATTTATACTACTTTGAACAGGAATAGCAACTGAAGGGAAGTTCGGAGACAAACATGATAGAAGGTCGGCCAAGGATGAAGGAGAAACTGCTCTAGGAAGAAGGTGATACAAGCCACTTCTCACTTCAGCAATTCCAATCGTGGTCCAGGTGGAAAGGTCCTATATAAAACATGTATTATTTATAAAAACCAAACAGCAATTCAAATTTTCAGTAAGTCTTTTAACAGAGATCAAATTAAAAGAAAAGGAAGGAATGCACAAAACATCATCAAGGGCAATCTTATCAGTAAGTTGAATGCTGCCTAGATGTGTGGCTGATACAAAAGTTTTATTAGGCAAACTTACCCTATAAGATACCTCTGCAATATTAGAAGTGAAAAAGGAAGGGCTACACACCATATGGTCTGTAGCCCCTGAATCAATAATCCAGGAAATATTATTTAACTTTAAAAAATCAGCAGGAATATCATTACAAGGCATAATTTTTCCAGACATTTTTGAAGGTGTGATACTGCTTTTTGAATTGGGTGGAGTTTGACTTGCCAGGGGAGCTGCAGTTAAAGGACCTTTGGGCTGAATAAGGCTTATGAGATGAAGATATTGCTCTTTGGTGAAAACTATTTTCTCCTCACTCACCTCCTCCTGATAAGGACTTGCCAACAAAGCAGCTTGATTAGCAAAGGAACCTGTAACTTTTCCTTTGTAAAGCTTGTGACCCGGGGGATACCCATGAAGCTTGTAACATTTCTCAACCATGTGACCACTCATATTGCAGTGAAAACATACTGGAGGCTCAGCATTTCAAGCCTTATAGCAATTTTCGAGTGTATGACCTTGTGTGTGACAAAGTGGATAGTAAGGCCTTTCTTTCCTCTGGTTTGTGAAATTTCTCTTAGTTGTGTTAAAAGGGGTATGGAAAAACTTACTGGCCAATGCCATAGACTCACAAGAAGGAGTGTTGTTGGCTAGTTGGTGGTGCTGCTCTTGTTGTTGGATCATTGAGAACACCTTGTTAATGCTGGGAAGAGGCTCTATTAGCATGATTTGATCTCTAGCATTAGTATATTGATCGTTCAAACCCATAAGAAACTGTATAACATAATCTCTTTGATACCTCTCATTCAACATTTTCAACTGGCCGCATGTGTATAATGGTATTGGATTATAAATAATCATTTCATCCCAAAGAGTTTTAAGATTACCAAAATAAGTACTCACAGAGTCCTTGTCCTGTCGAAGAATAGCCAAATCTCTTCTAAGTTGGAAGATGCGAGGACCATTATGTTGGGTGAAACGATCCTTAAGCTCTGTCCATACCATTTGAGCATCATCCACGAAAGCCAAAGTATGTTTGATATCAATATTGACTGCATTTTGTATCCAAGAAACCACCATGTCATTGCACCTTTCCCACATTTCAAACAGAGGATCCTCCTCACTCGCTGGCCTAGCAATGATTCCAGAAATGAAGCCAAGCTTGTTCTTCGCCCTAAGTGCTCGACACATTGCTCGTGACCAAGTGACATAATTTTCAGTGGTGAGCAACTCAGTGAAAAGAATCAAAGCTGTGTGGTCCTCATTTTCCATACGATATGGATTATTTGGATATGTGAAGTTGAAATAGGGAGAAACTGGTTTGGGACTTTGGGTGTTTGTAGATTGTGAAATTGGGGATTGTTCTTCCATGGTTTGATTGGAGAAAGAAAATAATTAACCATGCTCTGATACCATGTAAGAATTATCAAAACCTGGAAAAGAAGAACAACCGACTCATGGAAGAGATGAAGAAGTTTTCTACCTGTATTGAATTTATTTCTCCCACACTTCTTGCGTTACTTTTACAGAAGGGAGTGATATATATATTGTATATTCTATTCTGTTAGTATCGTATAACTAACTATGAAAAGAAAAGGAAAAAGAGAGTGTTATCCAGCTCATGCTAAAAGCAAAAAATATTAGTAACAGAAAAGGAGAATACAATAAAGCATGTGTTATCTATCATCTTGTGCTTGTGATGGGAGAGCTAGATGACTAGTCGTCGTGGCTCCATTGGTAGGAATATTTATGTCCTGTAATAAGCTCATAAGACAACGGAAATTGACACGACCATCCATACCTGTACAAGTTCCTTTGGCTCTTCCTCCAGCAGCTTGTAATGACACCTTGACACCTGCTACTCCAATCAAGCGAATATCATGAGAGGAAATGCAAAAGAAGAGAGCGCAAGGCCTTTGTTTCTATTGCAATGATCGTTTCACAGCAGGGCATAGATGCAAGAAACCTCAATTGTTACTTATAGAGGATCAGAGGGATGTTGTAGAATGTAAAGAAACCAGTGTTCAACAAGCTTCAGAAGTTAACCAAGATACAGATGCAGTGGAGGCCCAAGAACCTGGAATTGAACCTGAAATCACGTTGCACGCACTGACAGGTTGGTCCGCCCCAAGAGCTATGAGAATGACAGCAAAAATGGGACATCTTGAAGCAGTAGTGTTAATTGACAGTGGTTTAACTCATAACTTTATCAGTGAGTGTTTGGCAAGTATGCTCAGGCTGCTAGTGGTATCTGCAGAAAGATTCATTGTACGAGTGGCTAATGGAGAGAAGTTAACATGTCAAGGGTGTTTTGACAAAGTATTGGTAGACTTACAAGGCACTAAATTTTATCTCAAGCTTTTCTCTTTACCCTTATCAGGATTAGATCTTGTGTTGGGCATCCAATGGCTGGAGATGTTAGGATCTGTGGTCTGTAATTAGAAGCAGCTAACCATGGAATTTATTTGGGACAATCAGATCTAGAGGCATGCATTGTTTGTTGTATGTCCATAACCGACCGTGACAATTACATCATTGGAGGAGGCGTCATAGGAGTTACAGCCAAGCATGTAAGCAATGTTAAAAGAATATGAAGATGTGTTCCAAGAACCTTCAGGCTTGCCACCTACGTGAGAGATACATCATTGCATTACAATGAAAGAAAGAACTGAGCCAATCAATGTACGTCCATACAGATATGCTCATTTTTAGAAAGCAGAGATTGAGAAGCAGGTTTAAGAGATGATAAATTCCAGGCGCATTCTCCTAGCACCAGTCCATTCTCTTCACTAGTACTTCTAGTAAAGAAAAAGGATGGAAGTTGGCGATTTTTGACGGACTACCGAGCACTCAATGCAGCTACTGTCAAGGATCATTTCCTATTCCCAAGGTGGATGACATGTTGGAGGAATTGTATGGAGCCTCTTACTTTACCAAGCTTGACCTGAGAGCTGGTTAAAAGTACACTCTCCTGATATTTCTATAACTAAAACTGCTTTTCATACTTATAATGGTCATTACGAGTATTTAGTAATGTCTTTTAGCCTATGTAATGCACTCTTAACATTCCAAGCCCTCGTAAACTTCATATTTAAACCTTATCTTTAAAAGTTTATCTTGGTTTTTTTTTTTAATGAGATCTTAATATATAATCCCACCTAAGATGAGTATGTAATGCATGTTAAACAGACCCTGAAAACATTAAGGTATCACAAATTCTTTACCAAAGCAAGCAAATGTGTGTTTGGCCAACAAAAATTTAAAGTATTTGGGGGCACATTGTCACTCATTAATGAGTGAAGGTTGATGATAGCAAAATTACAGTCATTGTAGCATGACCAACTCTCAGTAAGTTTGTTCAAAACTATGGCATCATAACACAACCACGCACATACCAACCTCCTCAAAAAAGGGAAAGTTTGGTTGGCATGATGAGGCTGGATCTGCTTTCTTGGCTCTCAAACAAGTGATAACAATAACTCCTACGTTACCAATGCCTAATTTCAATGACTCTTTCACTATTGAAACAGATGCGTCAGGAGATGGAATTGGGGTAGTTTTATCTTAACAAGGCAAGCCTATTGCATTCATGAGTAGAGTATTGTGAGTTAAAAAACAATCCTGGTCAATTTATGGCAAAGAAATGCTAGCCATTGTAGAGGCCATTCGCATATGGAGACCATACTTGTTGGGAATGAAATTCATCATCCAAATAGATTAACGCAACTTGAAATATTTCATGGAGCAACGTGTAGTTACTCTGAAACAATAGAAATGGGTGACAAAGCTTTTGGGATATGATTATGAGATCATCTATTGGTCAGGGAAAGAGAATTCAGTTGCAGATAGGGGTGAGCAAAAAAAAAATAAAAAATTGATAACCGAGAAAACTAGAAAAAAATAATTGAAACAATCGAACTGTGAAAAAAAAACCAATTAAACCGATTAGAATATTTAAAAAAACCAACCGGTTTGGTTCGGTTTCATAAGCTTAAAATAAAAAAACCGAACCGAACCAAAATTAATAACTAAGCCAAACTAGAAAAAAACCGAGCCAAACTGGAAAAAATCAAGCCAAACCGAAAAAACCGAACCAATCGGTTGGGTTTTGATTTTTGCTCTAAAATCAAAACCGGTCGGTTTGAACCAGTTTTAGTTTGGTTATCTTTTTAGGTAAAAACTAAACCGGATCGAAAATGATCACCCCTAGCTGTAGATGCCCTCTCTCACAAGCTTGACAATCCCATTCTCCATTATCTACACATACGTACCAGAGGCATCCTTATGGGATGAAATTAGGAAAGCCTTAGAAACAGATTCATATATTCGATCAACGAGCGACATGGCCAAGACTCATCCAGAAAGGTCATATACATGGCGCAATGGACTGCTATGGTTTAAAGGAAGGGTGGTCATTCCTTCTCTAGTAGCCTTATAGGAAAAACTACTGCATGAAGTTCACGACACATCAATTGGAGGACATTTTAGAGTCTTAAGGATATTCAAGCGGCCATTAAAACAATTTTATTGGCCAAGAATATATCAAGCAGTCCAAGAATATGTTAGAAGATGTGAGGTATGTCAAAGAATGAAATCTGAAACGTTATCTCCAACTGGCCTCTTGAACCCTTTTCCCATTCCAAGTCAAGTGTGGGATGATATAAACTTAGACTTCATTGAAGGCCTACCAGTTTCCCACAACAAGGGCACAATTCTGATGGTTGTTGACAGGTTAAGTAAGTCTACCCATTTCAAAGCTTTATCTCAACCACATACAGCTAAAATTATGGCTGAGAAATTCGTTGAAGGAATCATCAAATTATATGGATTGCCAAGGTCTATCATAAGTGATAGGGACCCTAACTTCATAAACAAATTTTGACAAAAGCTTTCCAAGATGTTAGGCACCAAATTGCAACTTAGCTCTGCATACCATCCACAAACTTATAGATAATCCAAAGTGGTCAACCACTGTGTGGAATAATATCTTTGTTATCTAGTGCATCTATAGCCTCACAAGTAGAGTGTCTATCTTTCTTGAGCTGAACTACAATACAATACTCCCTATCATGTGTCCACCGGGATGACTCCCTTTCAAACGTTGTATGGTCGTTTACCACCAACAATTCCAATTTATCATGGTGGACTTTCACAGGTAGAAGAAGTAGATCAAAGCTTTATGTCCAGGGATGAGCTACTTCGCCTTCTCAATGTTAAATATAATTTATAATTCTTAATGTCTTTTATTATTAACTTTTATGCCTCTTGTTCTTTTAGTTTTCCCTAGATTGTGGAAGTCTAAGTGTTCCTAGACTTTATTAATTAAACCCTTGTTATATAATCCTTTTCTCTTCTGTGTTATAAGTAAGAAAAACCAGAACAAAGAAATAATAAGATCGCCTCTGGTATTGAGCTGCAGCTCTACCATTTATCCTTCCAATCTTCTTTCTTCTTTGTTTTCACTATTATTTCCAACACTCTAAACCAACCTGGAAACATCCATTAATCGAATGAAGCAGACAACATATCAGAATAGACATGATACTTCATTTAATGGCACTTCTTAAGTTGCATCCTTAAAGGCACCAATCAGCTTTCTTGAACTACCAATGGAGCTCGTAATAATACTCCTTCCTTGAATGTATTCTTGTCCACAAGAATTCACAGTATCCAAGGTCATAAGATTGCCTCTTTCTCAAGCCTACGTATTGAATTCTGGAAACTGCATATTAAGTTCTTTAAGATCCTCCTATGTTGCATCTTCTAGATAAGATTTAACTTGTTAGTAGATAGGTAACCAATTCAACTTGTGAGGCCAGACTAAGTTTAATAATACTAATATTAACTAGTTTTTTTAAATTTAAAAAACATATCTTGTGGTAGAATTTATTTTATTAAATTCTTCTTGGATATATTTTAAAATTTAATCTGAAGGGAGGATTTAGTCTTGATTAACATGTAAATTAATCTAAATATATCTTTTATCGTTAAATAAAAATTTATATATTAAAAAAGAAAATTATATTCAAAAGATAAAATTAATATCACGTGCATAAGTAGACATGAGTAACCCATCTAATAAAATCTTAATCTTCATGTGCGTGTATTTTTCTTGATTTAAAAAATACGATTATCCATGAGATAACTTTCAAGCTTTGAGATGAAACATCCTCCAATTAGATTATAAATATATCATTTTCAGTTGGAAGTTGCATATTGAAATATAAAGACACACATACATACACTTTCTTTACACGTATATGGTTCTCTATAACCTACTTGACTTTGAGAAAAATTCTGTCCGGGAATGCAAACAATCTTTTCCATAAGGAGTAGTTATGCACTCTACTAATTAAGGCTTTTGTAGCCACATGTTCAAACAAGACTTCTATTTTGATAATTTCTTATTAAATCTCTTTATATATGTTTTGACACTTTCTCTTTTCGCTTGAGTAATGGTGAAGAGCTTAGTTGAGCTCTTTTTGATAATAATGTTTGTCGTATGTGCATACATGACATAACAGGACGTCAAAATCGAGGAGTTACCACCTAATTGTTTTGTTTAAGGTCACTAGAAGACACATATGGACTGATCTTCTATGAAATTATTGGGTAAGAACTAGTTATAGCTAGAAAAGGTATTAACACCCTTAATGCACCTTACTTGAGGTAAGCTGCATTGTATGGTCTAGATATAGTTTAAAGGTATTGATGGATTCCTAACCGATGGTTCGTCTATGACTTAAAACAAAGATTTATGCTTATGAATAAATCTAATATTTTGAATTTATTATGGGTTCATATACCTAAATAAATTCTTATGAAAAAAATTTCATGTAGGTGCCCTGACAGGGTTCATCTATCCTAGAAAGTGAAAGGGTTTTCCACAATTTATATATTACGGTGAAAAATACTCTCAATTAAAATTGGTGAATATCCAAATTTTTTTTAAGAATTTTATAATCAGCTCCTGATATTTAAATATCAGCCTGCTTATAGATCTAATATTAATAATAGAATATTGACCATTAATTCTCTGGAAACTTTTTTTAGAGTTTTTGAAATATTGGTCAAGTTCTCGTGGATTTAACAAATTAGTTATTAAATCCAAAACAATTACATGCAAAGATATTTTTTGAATTTTTGTGTATATAAAATAAAAATGTTAAATCATACCATGTAATTTTTAAAGCCAAAATATGTTTTATTTTATTTTTGAGAGACTTGGTCGTATGCACACCAAATAAAACATTTTTTTTGTATTTTTTTTAAAGTTTTTTTAGAAATTTTAGAAAATTTTGAGATTCCAACCAAAAGCGGTATATTAATATCAAGTCATTATCTTACAGTATAAGTCTACAACCTCAATATTAAATAAAACTGCTGAGAAAACATGTGAAGAACTCATAAATAATTTTAAATTAGTCCTTGAAATTTTTTAGAATTTGTTTTTGAAATTTATTTGGGGCTTGTTTGGCAAAAAAAAAATGTTCTATTCAAAGCAAAATTGTCAAAATAGGTCTAAGGGTGTGTTTTCCAAACCACACCTTAGGCCAAAAGTTCCTCAACAACAAAAGTAACCAACCAAAAAAAAGCTTAGCACCTGACCCAAAACAAAACCAATCGGGATGACTCAAAACTGCTGGTTCAATCCTGAACTAAACAGAAAATTATAGTTTGATCCGAAACTAAAGCAAAATAAACAATTAAATGAAAAACATATCAAAACTAAAAAAGACACAAAAACATAAAATTTTCTAACAAAAATATATTAAACATGAAGAACACGATGAATATTGAAATCGAAACCTAGAAAACACCAAACTTGACAAGTTTTCATGCAATCAAGGGCAATATTTTGTTTGTAATCATGCGTAAATCAAGAATCAAGCATAAATTTTCTTTGATTAACACTCAAAAGCCATGATTTGATGAAATTGTGTTTGAGAAGTCGAAATGACCCTAGAATCTATATGCATGAATACGTGTTATTGATGTGTTTCAACCCTAGAATATTTGCTAAAGATGACAAGCTAACATGTTTGTGCCAAGAATTAAATCAAAACAGCTTAAAAACAAGAGGCAAAGGCAAAGTTCATGCGAAGAACATGAACTCGAAATTTGGAAAATTTTCAGAAATTGAAGAACTAATGCCAAAACCCAGATTTAGCCTTATAAGCCTTTAAACACACTATTTTGGTTCTCACAAACCACATCACCAATACCAAGCATAGTTGAATATAAAGAACAAACCAAAAACATCAAATCATCATAGATATACATTAAATTCCATCTTTATAACTACTACTAGTGATAGCCAATTAAAACATCATTTTTTTTTATTCAAAACTGACTTTTTGAACACTTGGAACCCAAACCATGCTCAGGTATAACATTCCCATTTCTGGGATCAAACAACACAATTATACTACCGAATTTGTGGGTAATTTTTTCCCCATTATTTAAGGTTTATTGAAATTTCCACTAAAATTTTGATAGAGTCTCTCTTATACCAGGAGATCCCAAGTTATCGACTATCATCCTGTACACATCTTATACTCATATCTCAATCATATCGCAACCACAACAAGTCCAACTCAACAATATATTCTAGAATGTAGATATGACATTTTATCTACTCAATTTCTTTCATATTTATCATACATAACTTAACAAGTAAGAGAAGCATACAAATATTTGAATTCCAAACACAAAATAATATTATCCAGTATTCCAAACACAAAGTTACAAGGATGACACTATTACGTTCCGAGTTACATGGTCACTTAAGAACAAAATACATATATAATTCTTACATTCCTAATTCATGCAAAAGAAAACCAGGGGACCTAAATACTACTCCTGATATGAGTAGGAAGGACTTGCAATTTATAATTTTTAGAATAAATAAAATACGCATACAATAAAATAGAAAAGAGAAATTTACATAATACATGCATATATATTTAATCATATACTAATCCATGCACAACAATGACTCTTGAATTATTAATTTGCCTTCTATGATTATGTTCCTATTTATTCTTCTAAGG
>Ga0325410_1008937_pt1 | contig 10795 bp, 7 predicted proteins | sample PopdelMetagenome_16_FD_206182 | JGI IMG/M metagenome (GOLD analysis project Ga0325410, IMG submission 206182) | Populus deltoides microbial communities from Bellville, Georgia, United States - Xylem-PdIQD-R3 | ecosystem: Host-associated > Plants > Phyllosphere > Stem > Wood/Secondary xylem...
CACGCGAAGTGTTTTGATGCTAACCATTACTCTCAATGATATAAGCAGCTTTCATGTCTTTGTTTTTTAAAAATTGTATTCAATAAATCTATCGCATGTATAATTACATCTACGGTGTCCTTAATTGGAAAGACGAATTGAAAAAATATCCTTTACTTGTAGACCAAACTGATACAATTAAAAAATTTAAAGATAGATTGGCAACTTGCTTCTTCCTACAAGGACAGATTAAGTCATTTTATCTTAAAGAAATTAGCCCAGTTGATAAATTAGTCTGGTTTCGATGTGTCTGGCCTGCTTAATTTCCAAGCAAATGGTTTTGGTGTAAAAAAAACTGTTTAAAGATATTGATATTGTTAAAAAAAAAAAAAAAGTCTAAGGAATTGGATTATTAGATTAATGTTTCCACGCCATCATCAGGATCTTGTCAGGAAAAAACATAATAAAATAATGCAATGTGAATAATAATAAGATCCTAACGGTAGAGAATTGGTATAACCCGAGGATTTTATATGTTAATAACAATAATAATTATATTAAAAAAAAAACAAGGTAGTTGTTATTAATAAGAGCCGAAGACTTTACAACTACAATTCCGCGGGAGACTTGGGGGCAGACTCACCAGATTTCTTCCCAGATATTTCTTGTAATCTTAATAGGGAAGAAAACAAATATCAATAATAATAACAACGCCTTCCTTGACAACGACTCTTCAGTTATAAGTCCATCATGCTCTTTTCTATATAGAGAAGATGCTACAGTAATGCCTGTCATAGCATAGCTGTTAAATCCCAAGCTGGTTTTTTGGGTAACGCACAAGAAAGATAATTTTTAAGTATTTGTGTCTTGTTTCTAGCCTTTTGTTTTTCCTTATCTCGGTTTTGTTTTCTTGAGTGCTTGCAAAGATGATGCTTCAATATCGAGACCTGGCCAAGCTTAAAACCAAAAAGGTACTCTCTTTCTCTCTCTTGATTGATCCTTTTTGTTTCCTTATTATATCACGTGGGTTTTTACTGGGATTTAGTTTTGGTTTGCTTCTTGGTTGGAATAAGTAAATGGGTTTCCTCTTTTTCAATTTTCATCATGTGAATCACTGGTGATGCCACTTATTGGTTCTCGATGACTTCATGTTAGGGTGGTTTTCCTTATTTCGTGGCTTGACTGGGGTAGAAAACTGAAATGCTAGTTTGATGCTTAGGGAGTGAAATGCAACTAGACTGGAAAGGGACTTGAATTAAATAACCGGACATTTTAGATTTTATCAAAATTGAATTTCATTGATTTCAGGAAAAATCAACTTGCTTTGATACTGATGATGCTGCTTCAAGAAATGAAAAGGGTTCCCTGGAAATGATTTTAGCATGGAATAAATTTTTGTAGATGTATTTGCATTTGTTTTATGCTATATTTTGCTTCTATATTTCTAGGTTTCTAGCCATTGCGATATATAATGGCTGCACAAAAATGCGGGTTTAAGTTATAATCTGTTTTTTAAAATGTGTTGGCAATGGAAACAGATTGTTTTTGAAGATGTAATCGCTGCACGTGATTCTGCCACACTAGAGCATCTGAAAGAGTTAAGCTCCAAGCGCAGGGTAATTGAGGAGTCTATTAATCAGACTAGTTACATCACCGAGGCTATTGCTAGAGAAATATCCGGTGGACTGACTTCTCGTTGCGAGCAGGTAATCTATTAATTTCTGAATGAGAGTCTGGCTAAGCAAAATGGAAGTTTTTGTCTTTTGTATTCTGTGAAACTAGCCCTTCCTTTTGTGTGTTATCTAATTGCCAAACTTTCTTCAAAGTGATGACTGTTGTGTTCCCTGTGTCTTCGATGAATGAACTCAAGCATAAAAGTAATCTTAATATCTCCTAGTGATATTGTAGTTAAGAGCCATATTGGAGATCCTGAATTTGTCAGTTTGGTTTTGAATGTTGGGGATTCCGGCTCCCCTATGCGCGGACCGCGGACCAGTGGTGTTCTGATAGTTGCTCATTGGAAGCTAAACACACTGAGACACAATATTTAACGTGGTTCGGCAAATCACCTACATCCACGGGAGAGGTTCATATTATTAGAGATAGAGAAAGGATATAGTACAAATATATGGAGGAGAAGGATCACTTCACTCAAACTCTACTCCCAGCTCTCACACACTGCTGCGCATTGCAGCAGCTCCTCTTTCTCTCTTCTTCTCTTCACTTCACTCTCTACACTCTCTCACTTTGCTCTCTAAAATTATGCCTCTTTTATAGGCATCAATGGTAAGACAAGATCCACAAATCATGGCACCAATTATGCCACTATATGTGCTTCCACTTTGTACCAAGTGGTTGATGAGTTGTTTCACTTGTACAAAGTGAAAGTTATTTGCCACAATAATGGCTATTTCCTAACATGGAATCCGTGTGATGTTATATGATCCAGTAAAAATTTAGTTGTAATAGAATTAAATGATTCAATTTGCATGTATTTTACAGTTGTCGTAGTCTCTGTAGCATTTCACATATTATTCTGAGTTGATAACTTGTTGAAAATATCTCAGGAACGTCTCAGACTGGAACACTATTTACCATTACTGGAAAATTTCATTTCTCATGCTGATTTGATTAGCAGCAACAGCCAGATGGTTCAGTGGACTTCACAACTCAAGATACGATGGAGTAGTGCTTCTAGCTCGTCATCTTTCTTTGACCTTAGAGGTCCAAAGTTTTTTCAAATCGATAATTTGCGATTTGAGCTTGTTATGATCCATTTCCTCTATGGAGCGACACTACGGGAGAGGGCTTCGGAGTTTCTGTCAACAGGTGGGTATTGCTGACCACTACTTATCACATCTGCATGACTCTGTTGATTGATATTCTATTCACTTCCTTTTTTATTGTTGTAGATTTGAAGCAATCAGCCTTCATTTTCAGAGAAGCTGCTGGAGTTTTTCATTACCTGGCTCATGAGGTTATTCCATCTTTACAGTCACCAATATCTGCAGAAAGACCTTCAGAAGCTTCCTCGGCTTTGTCTGCTGCTATGAGTTTCATTTGTTTGGCTGAGGCCCAGGTTAGCTCTTTTTTTTTAGAGGTCATTTCACACGAATAACATGAGAATAGGCTACAAGAAATCTTGAGCATCAGATCATGGGATTCAAGTGTGGCCCATTGATCCCACCAATCCATTGGTTTGCACTTTACTTGTCATCTATTCGTGGATTTTTTCTTTATAATTAATTTCATCAGTCGATAAAAGTTTGCATATTGATAACTGATTGTATGACAATCTGATAGGCGGTGTATACAAGGAGGGCGGAGGAAAAAGGTAATACTGGTTTCGGTGTTCTGGCAAAGCTGCACTATGGTGTTGTGGAATTGCTCAGTGAAGCCACAAGTGCTATACACTCAGGGACTGGAGAAGGCAAGACTATTTCATCACGGTTTTTGGTATGTATGTAGTGCATGGTAGTGTCAAGATTGTTTGCATTGTTCGATGAGTATACATATGCATCTTGGTGGAAACCATAAACCTTTTTAGTCCTATATGGTCTCTTTTTCATCAAAAAAATAACTAGCTCGCACAGAAATATTGGCAAGTGGCTGGAGGAAGGAGACAAAATAGCCAAAGTTAACTGAAAATCCTCTTAAGGGGTATACTCCTGTTACATGGATTTGCTATTTGCTAAATGTTAATGGATGCTTTCTATGTTTTGTTTAGGAATTTACATCATCTTGCAAAGCACTACATGAGTTACGAAGTAAAAAACACCTCGCAGAAGGTTTGAGGAACGATGGCCAAGTTGGTGTTTCTGTTGGAGTTCTTTGTGATGCACTGATCAGTTCAAAAAAGAAAACGCCAGGGGAGGATTCATGGAAAGCTGTTTTTAAGAATGAAATTGAAATTGTTGCAAATACACTAAGGAAATTCGAACATGAGAACGAGTTTGTTTGGCATGAAAAGATTCCTCATGGGGATGAGCTGCCATCACCCCAAGGTACCAAAATTGTGGAGATTGTGCCCTTTAAGCCTAAAAAATGGGAGAGAGAACTTGCTTTCAAATTGTAGTTAATGTGCAGAGAGTCATTGTATAGTACCTCTAAGACTGGTCTTCTTTTTTGTGGATGCAAAGGTAAACAAACTTCTTGACGTCCTCACCTTTTTAATGAGTATTAAGGCGAGAGGGGTGTTTTTTTTGTTTTGTTTGGGATGGGGGCTCAATGCCAAAGGTGGTTGAGTTGTTTGAACAAAGGTGTTTTTGTAGTGTTTATTATTGGTTATAAGATTGTCACTGGGCTGTTCTTTCTCTCTTAGATTAGAATTGTGCAAGTGTGCATGACCTTTATTTCCATTTTATCCGTGGGTTCAGAAATCAAAAGCTGTGTTATTGCTTGATTTTGCGTTGTGAGGTGCAAAGCTGTGTCCGCGTCTTTATGGAACAATCAGGGGCCGCTGTTGGTTTTATCTTCGGAGTAGTATGTGAGATTCCGAGTAATGCAAGCAAAAAAAAAAAGTCAATAAAGAACAGCAGCTCGCAATGGCTCGTCTGTAAAAACATTCGAGCTCAGGTTAGCCCTTCGCCACTAGTCTGTTCATGTGGTATTTCTTTCATCTGGAAACCAGATCATCTTTGGTTCCATCGAAGGGATGGTTGCCATACCCATTTGTCTGGTGGCGAGCCTTCTTGGGCTTGAGTTGCTCACAGCCATTCTTTCTCACCACATTTTCCTTATTTGAAAACGTAGCGGCAATTTTCTTGGATCAAGGAACTTGGTGCTTGTATGCATCGTGGTCTGAGTGTCTTAAACGAGTTTCCCCTGCCTTGACAATTGTTTGGGTGTTGATCCGTGCAGTAAATCATTGATGGCCTTATCTTCGAAAACGAAAAAACTAATAAGTAAATCTGTAAATGAATAAACTAATATTTAAAATCCAATATATCTGGGAGGAGCTAGGGCTTTGAACCGAATTATCTGCCCTTCCTATAAAATCTAGGTTTCGAGTAATTTTAAACTCTCTCTCTCTCTCTCTTCTTTTAAATGAAAAGGAAAAAATAAATCATATGGTAATTTTAAATAAATATTTTTTTTATATAAAAGTGACTCTTAATTTCAAAAAAAACAAAATAAAAGTTAAATAAAATGATAATGTATATAAAGACATCATTTTAATAAAATCAATGGTATAACAAAAACATTGAAATATAATTACCTAAAACACTAGTAGTATCTTTGATATGTGTAATTAAAAAAATTCAAAAAACAAATTGGCATTTTTTTAAAGCATAACAATATCCTTTAAAGCAACACATTTTTTATTTCAAAGCAAAACGACATTAATCAGACACAATTTATTATTTTTTTTTTAAAGAAAGAAGATAACTATACTTTAAAAACGTAACAATGGCAAACAAGCACCTGTTAAAAAATGATGAGTGATTGCTAGCCACGTGGCAGAAACAAACCCATGCGATTGAGAAGACTCGTTAGCCATTCACGGAAGAAAGTAAATTTAATGGAAGAATTCGCGGGAAGAAACAGCCAAGCGGAGGGGAAAAAAAAAAACTTCACTAATCTAAACAACACTCGTTACTCTGCCTTAACCTTCCTTCTCTCCATTTAAGCTATTCTCACCCACCCGTCCTGAGAAGATCATTCAATTTACTCCGTCTCTGAAGAAGAGAGCACAGTTGGGTCCACTTCTGCTGCCACTGCCACTGATGTGTTCATGCTCACTTACTTGGAGGTGACATTTTCCGTCTCCTTCATCTGGGAACCCCTTACCTTCAGCATGATTGATTTTTTTTTTTCCAGTTTTATTCTTGTTAACAATATTATCCATCTCTTTCTTTCAATTTTAGGGGAATAGTTGTTTATGAGAGGTGGGCGAGGCTAATGTTTAGGTCGACCTCTTCCTGGTGGGTAACGTGGATTTTGGAATCCCCGGGCTTTATGATGCTGCCAAGGAGGTCCTTACGAACTTCCAGGTACTACTCCTAATCTTTGAATTATTATGTTAAGTGCTCATTGCCTGCTTAATTTTGACCTCGTGCAGTTTGCCTTTTGGTTATGGCAGTATACACAGTCAATTTTGGAGTCCATTATCCATTAAGATTTATGTGGGATGGCATTTTACAATTGTTTTCCTCTGTAATTCATTGTGGGAATGATTGTGATCGGTGAAAATTGGTTACAATGTTAATGTAGCTTAGTGATCTTCCTGAAGTGGATTGCCTATAGATCTCTCAAAGCCTAGATGATCATTGCCACTTAAAGACACTTTCTCGATCATCCAAATGCTAAGCCTTTGCCGCATCCCTTTTTAGTAAGTAAGTTTTTCTCGAATGCAAATTTTATCCCTCATTTCTGGCTGTATCTATTGTACAAGCTTATTTCTTGAGTGCCTGCAATTTATTCAAATAGGACATGAACATTATCTACTGTATGATCAAGAGAGAGAAAGAGATCAGCACAGAGGCTTGCAAAGCATCTACATGGACTTAACTGATATCTGTTTTAAGTGACGTTTTTCCCCTCTCAATAGGGGGTCTTCTATGAAATCTTTATGCCCTTTCAAAGCATTACATCATTATGCCATTCTCATGGAAGAAAGTATGATTTTTCTTTGCTTGTAAGAAGAATGTCTTATTTCTAGTGCTTTAAAAATTGACCGTGCAAGAAGACAAGCTAGAGAATTGGAAAGTTACTCTTCGCTCTTTCAGTGAAAATAAATTCCAGGTTGTTTCTCTTTGTGTGCACGTCTTTGTGTATCGCATGCCTGCTTGCTAAGAGTGCCTTCATGCGTACGTGCATTCCTGCATATATGGATGCTTGTCAATTGAGGCAGCCTAAACACTTGCCAAAAGCATAGAGTAGCTTTTCCTGATTGGAGTCTTTTCTATTGTCAGATTAGCAGAGCATGGCTTATGGTTCCATTTTCAGATTAGAAAACTATGGTTATGTCGCATAAACAGGATGGTGTTCAGGCTTCTAAGTCTTGCCAGTGCATGTGTTCTCTCTACTCTGAACCTTCTTCTTGACATTGTTATGACCAAGCTATGCACTGTTACTTTTAAACCAGTTTGAAGCTTTGCAACCGGACATGCAATGCTATGATACAATATAAGCTGTCTTTTCTTAGTGATGATGATTTAAGGCATCTCCACATTCAAACACAAACAAACCTCAGATCTTTCAGGTCACATATCTAGAACCTGGTCAGAGTTTTGAAATTAAAGCTAAAAATGGTTCTAAAGTCGGAGTTAAAGCTCCTGCAGGGCCAGTTTTAGGTCCTCCTTGGCAGCATCATGAGAAGGGGTTAGAGGTTTTCGTGCTTGAAGAGAACTACTAATTACTTGCATTGCCCCTGGTTTAGTATCTATTTTAGTATTTACTAACATTCTGGTGTTTTGTATGCTATGCACTCAGATACCTCATAATTCTCCACAAGGTCAATTAACACTCTACTATGAGCCTCACTGTGTATACGACAAGGATTTTCTTGAGAAGGAACGTGCCAACATTGTTATCACACTCGTCATAAAACAGCTTCTGCCAAAATTTACTTTGGTTTAAGGACTAGAAGATGCAGTTCAGCTTGCAAAGTTGGTGCAGGCCAAGTATTCAACCTGTTCCTTGATTTTTGCTGCTTCATTTATATGCTTTCTGATAACATTTTTTTATCAACTTCTTGTCTTTATTTTCTAGGTTCATTGCACCAATGAAAAATGGAGACCTCGATAGCAAAGGGTTTCTTGCCACAATCATTCAAGGTTTGCTTTCTTTTATCTAACCTCGTCAGTTTCCATTGAAATAAAATCAGGATGGGGGTACATAAATTTGGATACTGCAAACACGATATGGGAATTACTGTAGTTAGCGCTCCTAAATTGAAATTCTTGCACGACACAGAGAAAGAATTTGAAAACAACAACAAAAGGAGAGAGGGATGAACTATACGTGTAAAATCTATTGTAAAGAATGTGATATAAAAAAATGTTATTTTATACGTGTAAACTTGTTCCCAATTGAGTTCTGGAAGTTAAGGGGCCTCTTCTTGAATCCATTTCTTGGTTTATCAAAGACAGCCTAATTATGCTTGAAAAAGTTGACTGTCATCAGTTCTCTGCCCATAAGCTGGTACCATTTCATATTAGGCAAGGCCGCGAAGGAAGAAAATGGAAAATGAAAATCTGTTCAACCAATTTACTCGAGTCAAGTTCTATTAGAAAACGAAAAAATTGATAAAATATTTTTTTTTCTTGTTTTTAATTTGAAGAAAAAAGAAGGCAACATAAAATTCCTTATCTTTAATACACAAAATTTTAGCACCTTGAAATTTTTAAAATTCACGCGGGGAATGTTTAGTAAATCGATTTTTGGTTTCTTTGTTGTGTATTGAGTACTTGTTTCAGAATCCTGAATATTGTTTGTAAAGATGAAGAGAATGACTTGTGCAATGTATTCATTCTAAGAACATGCCAGATTAATGTACAATATCGCAATACTGCCAACCTAAGAAGGTATAGAAACAGCTGTGATTATATCATACGGAAACTGGGTTTTTTCTTCCCAGTTCGTACTGTTCGTACGTTCGGATCACTGGTGTGTTTCAACTGGAAAGACTTTGATATGCTTTTGTACTTTCTCTGAAATTGTGCTGTCTTGTCATTCATCAAAACATAAGTATTTTTTCAATGGCATGAAGAGATGTAATAAAATACCTACTGTTGTGCACAGCTGTTCATGATGGAAACCATTATAGATGGCACAGCTGTTCGTGAGTATCTGATAACTAGACCCGCAACCTGTTAAAAAAATAGAGAGAGAGGCATATTAGTTAGTGGTTTATTTTGTGCTATTTTCGTTCTTAGGGGATCAAATGCTGTGATAAATGCGGGAAAGCAGGGGGATTAAACAAATTGCAGGCCTCCTTGTTCGTTTTTCTTTCTGGTTTCAGATCTATTTATTAATTTTTTTTCATACACAGTCCGTCCTTAGGCTCACACGGAAAGGCCAATGGACCGACAAAAGGTGCTCACACGGAAAGGCCAATGGACCGACAAAAGGTGTCAACGGGAATGCCCATAAGCACAAGCGCATGCATCTTGTATTAAAAGTAGGAAGCCTTTTCATTAAGATTTGAGACGTTTTCTAGCGCTTTGAATTTTCCAGATTTCCATTAAAAGAAGTCTCGGGTCCAATTCCAAGATCGAAAAAAGCATTGGAGATGAGAATGTGACCTGTTCCATGTTATGCTACGCAGTCAGGAATTATCGGGTCCCTCGGATGACAAAAAGAAAACAATATCCAAGCGACCAGCCTTAATCAAAGTATAAAGCAGAGCCATCTTTAGCCATGAAGCTTCGAGAATGATACACAAGTATTTATAAATATTCAAATACACGCCAACTATGTTCCATTAATGCATGTTGATGCGATGGCTTTGCTTCATTTGTTAATAGTGAGCACCTGCCATTTTATTTGGCTCTTGCGAAAAAATAAAATAAAATAAAATCACCACTCATCACAGCGCAGGGCGTTGAGAACCCCGTAAAATTAACAGTTTCAAAATCATAAAACTTAAATTATAAAACAATGAAAAGCACACGGACAAACTATAATTTACTTTACTTAAAACATTAAAAAAAAATCTATGAGTAATGAGTAAAACATTGTACACCAAAAAACTAGATGTTGTGGATCTGAACAATATTTTTACTATTTTGCCACTTATTATAGAAATCCATGCCCTAGTTGGAGGGGTATTATTGTTATTATCACATGACTTATTAGTTATTACCGAGTTAATTAGATCAAGTTCGTCCTTTTTTTTATTTTTTGAAGTCTAATATAATTATTGATTTAGTATTGGTTGCAAAAGAGAACGGGCACCTAGGTTTTAGGGGTATTTTAGTTTTTATAATTTGTATTTCTCTAGTTTTTTTAGGGCAACAGCATCATTTGCTAGAAAAAAAAACTAAAAAAAGATTTTTCACTTATAAGATTGTTGTAGGTTTCAGATAGCATGTGGCGCTTTCAGGTCATGACGGTAATTGAATATATTTTCACTTATAAGATTTTATGTCCATCTTTATTTTATTTATGATAATTTTTAAAATTATTTTTTTTTTTACAATTTTATCATTGTGAATTTTATCCTAACAAATTTTATTCTTAGTTTTTTGTTTTTTTTACCTTGATTTTTTTTAGATTTATTTTTATTTTATAATTTTATCCTTTAACATTAAATTAGTTAAGTGTTAGGTTTTTTTAATTGAGTTTTGGTCTATATTTTAATGGAATCGAGGATTTAAGAGGCTAGTCCTAGTCTTGCCTTTTTTTTTTTCGTTTTATTGAAGCTCAGTTTTTTAGTTTCATTCTCTAGTGTTTGTTTTGCTTTCTATGAGATTTTTAATATCGAGTTTTTTTTTTCTCTCTTTGTTAAATTTATTTATAAAAAAGAAAAAATTATTTTTTAAATAAATAAATAAATTAATTTTATCATTCAACGATAAATTAATTGGGTGTTGAACTTTTCTACTGAGCTTGATTATAAAATGTAATGACTGACAAGTTTGAGAGACTAACATGAGTTTAAGAGGTTCATCGAGTTTGCTTTTTTTTTTTTGTTTCATCCTCCAATATTATCTTGTTTTTTTCTTTATTAAATTTAGTTTTTTTAAAAAAATATTTTAAAATTAAATTAAATTAATTATATTTATTTCATGGTTTGTTTTCGTAGTAACTGCTCTAACAGCACCTACAATTTCTTTCAATTATTCGAATCTTAGGTTTTTTACACTTCTCT
>Ga0325410_1008939_pt1 | contig 10792 bp, 5 predicted proteins | sample PopdelMetagenome_16_FD_206182 | JGI IMG/M metagenome (GOLD analysis project Ga0325410, IMG submission 206182) | Populus deltoides microbial communities from Bellville, Georgia, United States - Xylem-PdIQD-R3 | ecosystem: Host-associated > Plants > Phyllosphere > Stem > Wood/Secondary xylem...
AGGAAGGTGTTTTTGTACCACTGGAAGTCACTAAGTTTCTTGCACCGAAGGTTGGAAAGAAGTTCAGCATTTTTGTCTTTTAAATGGGAAGGATCTCCAACAAAATACAAAGATATGGTAAGGATAAGGGTGGACACGACATCTTGGATGGTGTTTCCTGAGGGGTCAAGGATAGGTGTTTGGTTTTCATAGGTTTGTACAGAGTTTAGAATATGTAGGTGATCTGTTTCGGTGAGATGGTAACCCCACCATCCTTTAAGCTGGCCAGAGAAGCCTGCAATAAGAAGTTCAGCTATAGTTTTGTCTGAGGTGCCTGTTTAGGTTTTGTAGGCATTAGCTGCCATGGTTATTTGTTGGAGGGTGTTTAGGATATTGTATTCAGACATGCTGTCTATGTTCCATTCATAGAGAGAAGATGCATTATATTTATGTTGGCTGATGACAGTTGGCTCAGTAGATATGGAAATGTCTGGAGCAATGTTTGTTTTGGGGGTGTGCCAGGTGAGTCTGTTTAATTGAAAAGGTTGTTTTTGGAAGGTTTCTGTATCAGAGGTTGATACGGGATTATTTTGGAGAGTATTAACCTGATTTGTAGAGGATGAAGGGTTGGTTTGTTGAGGTGTATCTGAAATAGTCAAGGTTGTCCGGTCGAGGTTTTGTAGGTGTATTTTAATGGCTATAAGAAAATTGGTTTGATTTTCTTGAATTTGTGCTTGGCACGTTTGAGTAACTCGATATGGTTTAAATACTGGGTTTTTAAGCTTAAGGTCGATTGGGTTTTTATCAGTTATGGACTGAGCTGGGGTTTTCTGTATTTGTTTTTCTAATTTGGTAAGCTGTTTACTGATGGTATGGAGGTTGGTGTTTGTAAAATTGTTTTGTTGGATGATGTGTTTGGTATTTGTGAGGGTATCTTCACCAGGTAACTTGTATAGGGCCGCATCAATTGGTTGATCTTTGTGGGTAAGTTGGATGTTGCGTAGAGGAGGATGATCAGACTCAACAGTAGATCCACTAGTGAGGGTCTATGTAGGAGTTTTGAAACAGGTTGTAATAGGACATGCATGTTTAATGGATGTAAAAGGATATGTAATATGTTGTGCTGGTGCATAATGGAATGCAAACCAATCAAAGAATAAAATTTATACGTTATGAGTCTCAATGTAAGCATAAAATTGTTTTTGAATATCATTTCTTTGTTGGAGGAAGTGTTGAAAAAACCAAGATCGTTTTTCCTTATTATGATCATTATAAAAGTCTCTTTTGAGAAGAGATTTGTGTATGATAAAATTCTTTTCTGAAGTCAAGACATTTAACTCATTTTGGATGTTTTCAGTAATGGCGGAAAAGGTTGGTGAAGTTGGAGGAGATGGTTGCTCAAGGTCTGTATAAACTGGTTTTCGTATATTTGTAGTATAATCGGCATTTTGGAAATTGGTAGAAGGGATGTCAGACGTGGATTTTCTAGGAGGGTTTGCATGATAAGGGATATTGATAACAGAAGGGATTTTGGAAATTCTTCCCAGATCTATTGTACTGGAAGAGGAAGAGGCTTCAGAGAATCTGGAACTTGTAGAGTGTCGATGGAAAGACAATCTGACTTTTCCATCTGTGTATTGGGTAATGTTTTTAATTTGGACATTGGGTTGAGGTGGTGGTGGTATTTCTGGTGGTGCTGCACCTTCAAGGATCCAATCTTCTGGTAGGGATATGTCTTTCTATTGGATTGCTTTTGGGACAACAGTGTTTGAGCGGGATAAATCTGTTTGTAGTAGGAGTGTTTCGCCTTTTTGGGATTGGAATTTGTGTTTGCTGGCAAAAGCTGAGAACATGGCTTTGTAATGGATTTTAAATATGAGGGCAACGGGGATAGATCCTTCGAGCATGTCATAATTGTGGGTTTTTATTTGTAGGAGCATACTTTGCAAGATATTTTTATCTTTGAGTGATATGGTTATGTTTGGATAACAGTCAAATGATACCGGACCACTGCAGAGGCTAGACTCAATAGAACTGATAAGGGAGTCTTGGAAGTTTTGAAATCTAGCATCACGGAGGACAACTAGAATAGAGGTGTTTAAGCCTTCTTTTGTAAGGGGTTTTATTCCGACTTGGACAAGGCCAATATGAATATATTTGTAGTTTCGGGTTAGATGTTTTTGTAGGGATTTTTGAGAGAGGAGTTGAATGGTTTCAAAAGGTTTGGTGAGCTGAATATCTCGCTCTTCAGTTTTGATAGTAAAATCTGTTTTGAAAATATCATATTTAGATTTTTGATAAATCTAAGTTTGAGAAATTTTTGGAATTTTCCAGTCATCAATGTTTTTTGTAAAGTCTTCAATAGTTATCTCTTCACTTTGTACTATCCTTTTACTTTCAAAAGTTTCAGAGGTAAAAGAAGCTGAAATAGAAGTAGTCCTGTGAAAGATGGAATCCATAGAAAGGAAAGACTTAACTATATATATATATATATAGACACACATACTAAACTTTAGTTTTACCTTGGCATTTTTAATGGAAAACAAAAAAGATCGATTTAATTAGCTTTTTATAAAATTATCTTCATAAAATGCATCTACTTAATGCAGTGATGCTGGTTCGTGGAAAGTGACAATTGTAACTATTCTGTGTATGCTTCTTTCATATTGGAAATTATAGGAGCGAGGTAGTGGTGGATAGTTTTGTTGCAAGTTAATATTAGTTTTTACTCGTTTATTGTTTTGATTAGGTTAATACGCATAAGCATACACATATTCATAGGATTAAATTTAAACCTTGTTCAAATCATAACTATCTATATAGAATAAGTATTTTTATCTTATCAAGGCCTGGTAGGGACAATATATCTAAGCACTCTCTGATTAGATAGTATGAGAGCCAATAAAAGTTGTTTAATCTTTAGAAATAGCTCTAGAAGAAGAACAACATGAGCTGTTCGAACACGAATAATAACAATTCCAAAAGAGAAAAAAATATGGATCACCTTTTAATAAACCGCCTCTCTTAAAAAGGAGAGGGGTAATGAACCGGTTAGTCTTTCAAGAAAAGAGAAGATTTCTCTTAGAAGAAGTTTCTAGTAGATCACCATAGTTTAATAGAGGAGGGTCTTCAGGTTGATGACCTCCTCGTATGGGGTCAAGTAGGAAGTTCAACCAAAACTATAACCTGTGGGACATATTCATTTCCATAGTATATTTTTTGTAACTGGTCACATCCCAGTGATTGTAGGGTAACAATTTTTATTTTCATTTTGCAATCATTTTTTTAAATATTACACCTTTCATCCGAGTTAAAGCTAGTTTTCAAAATAAACAAAATAACACCAATACCCTCATATATTTTAAAATATTATAGCTAATAATTACCATACCACTCATTCTCTTTCTTTCACCTCACATTCTCTCCCTCAAAGACTCATCTTATTGTCTCAAAAATACTTTTCCCTTTGTTTCTCCTTCATTTTCACCTTGCTTTTGCAGAAGAACCAACTTATAGGGTAGATTTAATATTAGCTGACTCTCTAGTATGCTTGTTTTTATCCAAGATAAGAGTTCCATTATCATTATTGTCATCCAAATTTATTCTTCGGTTTTGTGATTGTGGTGATGTTTAAACCTTTGTTGCACGTGGGCATGTGGTGTAATAAGATGTTGGGATTAAGGAGTCACCACCTAGTTGTTTGGTTCAGGATTACTAGGAGACTTAGATATACTGGTTTTATCAGAAATTCCAAGGGTAAAGGACTGGTTATGACTAGTGAAGATATTAGCACCACTAGGTATCTTACCTAAGGTGAGTTGCATTGTGTGGTCTAGATATGGTTTAAAGGTTTTAATAAATTAGTAACCAATGATTTGTCTATGACTCGAAATAAAGATTTACTCTTATGAATAAATTTGACATTTTGAATTTACTATGGGCTCGTATGCCTAGATAAATTCTTAGGGGAAAAGTCCATGTAGGAGCCCTGACAGAGTTCACTAATCTTAGAAGATAAGAGTGTTTCTCGCAACTCGTATATTGTGATGAAAAATACTCCCAATTAAAATAGGTAAATATCAAAAAAATATGAGAATTTTTTAGTCAATTCCTGATATTTAAATACCAGTTTACTTGTAGGTTCAATATTTATACCAAAATATTGACCATTAATTTTTAGAGAAAGAAAAAAAAACTTAGGGATTGAAATATTGATCAAATCCTTAAGAAATTTTATAAACTTTTTGTAAATTCCATAAAAATACAAAGAAATACAAAAAGGTTTCTAAAACAATGCTAGAACATTTTTTTCTCTTTTTTATAAATAAAAATGTAATTTTTGTAAGGATTGAGTCATACACAACAAGCAGAAATCATTTTTGTCATATGCAATTAAAATATTTGGTTAAAAAAACTTTTATATTTTTATCATTTTTCCTTTTTTATCATTTATTTAACACAAAATAAAATGCAAACATGAATACATATTTTTTTTACTATATTTTTACTCATACACCCACAATTACATGTTTACAAGTCATAAAAAATCAAAATTTAAAAATAAATTCAAACACATATTAAAATTTTAAAAATTTCAATATGGTCCTTCCAAAGGTTAGAAACAAGTTGAAGAGATTGATGGGAACTCAGGAAACATACTAGAAGATTCTGGGCAACTACAATAGTGGTTGCGCGTGAGTTTCACGTGTCGTCCCCATTATCAGTGCATGGGTTCATGTGTCAGCACTGAAGAGGACCAAAAATGGGTGGATTGGGTAGATCTTGGCTTCTTCTTCACGTCTGTACCAGCAGTGAAGGGTACCACCACCTGCAAAACTAAGAAAAATCCACAAATAGTCGATTTTATCTATTTGTTTCTCAGATCTGCCTCTCTTTATATCTATTATAACTTTTATTATTTTATTTTCATATATACCCCTATCTATTTGCTGTAAATGAGGGTTGTTGTGAGTAAAGGGAGGCTAATGACACTGCCATAAAAAAAAGAGAATCAAAGGGAAGCTATTGTGTTGTCGTGGCTGATGGTGGCACCACTGCTTCTCTTCAACCGCTGGTGGTTTGTTGTTTACAAATGTGGGATAGGAAATGGCTGCTACAGGAAAGAGCTACCATTGTGGGTTATTATCGAGAAAGCTTCAACGGATCAAGAGCTACTGGTGCAGGGTAATGGCTGGTATTGTTAAGGGCTCACGAGTTTGTAGAGGAATGTGGTTGTGGTTTCGGTTGAAAGGGAGGATAAAGTGGTTGGTGGCGGTGTTAGGCTTTGACAATAATGGAAACAGAGTTGTTGTGGTTATGGGGTGTTTGGTGTCGTTAGTGGTGATGATGGGTGTTTAACAGTGAGAACAAAGAGAGATGAGAGGCTGTCTCATGTTGATGGTGCCGTGAAGGTCTGGACCACAAGAGAAAAGGAAAAGGAGATGATGAGTTTTTGGTTTGTAGTTATGTTTTTGAGGGTAGGAGGTTGTGGGTAACCGATGATGGGAAAGAAAAAGATGAAATAGGGAGCAATCAGTTTTTTGATCTTCCTAGTGGCTAAGTTTAGGTTTATCAGGGCTTGAAGATGATAGGTTTCTCTCTCTCTCTCTCTCTCTCTCTCTCTCTCTATCTCTTCTTTGTATGGATGACAAATCTTTTATGTAAAGATGGGGGCTATGGTTTTCTTGTTTGTGGGGGTGAGAATCTGGTTTTTTTTTTAGTATTTTCTTTAAGTTTTTTGTTGCCTTCCTAGAATTCCCTCTTTTTTATGTAACCACCTATTTATAACTATTTTTTTTGTCTTCTTTCCCTTAATTTCTTACTCCTCAAGCAATCTAAATTTTCGTTGGTCCTTCATTTTCTTCCTTTTCACTTTTGGTCCCTTTGCTCATTTATTATATTTTGATTTTGATTTTTTTTTTGTATTTTGCTTCTTAAAAAAAAAGCAATATCAACGTTGACTTAAAAACATGTTAACAATATTATTTTAATTTTAAATTCTTAAAAAAAAGTTGAAAATAATACAAATATATCAAGAACATATGTAAAAAATTAGATAGCAACAACCTTTATTTTATCTCCGAAGACTTTTGCATTTGTACAAGGGCAATCATTGAAATTGTTTTACCAAGGCCTTTAAATGTGAGATCATAATGAGTGTGTTGACGAAAATGTAGATCAAAACAAAAAAAAATAATCATGAACAAACACAATAAAAATAAAATGGACTTCTCTAAGGCCCTGTTTGTTTGCTGAAAAGTAGTTTCTTTTTGGAAAGTGAATTCCGGGAAAATGAATTTCGGGAAAGTGAATTATTTTCTGATGTTTGGTAGTGTAATGGTGTTGTGATGTTGCGGTTGCATAAATTAATTACCCTAGCTTCAAACACAACACACAAGATAGTATAGAGCAAGCAAGGGGTCGATCCCACGAGGAAGATTCAAGTCAGATTTTTATGCTAGATGATATGAAATTTGGGGGGGGGTTCGGACGTTATCTAGTTTAAAGCAAAAGAAAACAGAAAACTATCAAACAAAATTTAATGAAATCAGAAAATTATCAAGAGAACAAACCTTGGTTGAAAGCACACATCCACCTACAGAAATCAGAACTGATCATGGAAACGAAACATCAATTTATATTCTGAATATTTATCTCTTCTTAACATTGGTTAATTAACGGATCCGCCGTATAACTAACCCTAACCATCAAACAACCACAGTGTCCGCACTAGTAATTTAATTCAATGGAAGCCTTAAGAACTAGATAAGTTGATTAATTAAGAAAACATAACTGTCCGCAATCTATGTTTGATTTGATTGAATGTTCTCCCTAAGATTAATAACGTAGATCTGCCACAATTATTAAACTTAGTTGTTTCACAAGTTCATATACCACAACTCCGCTTTTGATATCAAACTTAACAATAGATTGTCTACAATAATAACTTAGAGTCCGCTCTAGCAATTAAAATAAACAATCATAGAAAAAATAAGCATAGGAGAACAAATATATTTATCATATAAACTGAAAAGAAAAGGTAAAATAAATCTCACAATTTTTGAAATCCGAAGGTTTCCGTGTCCTTGCAACCAAGAAAACGTGTTTAGCCTTGCATGTTTGTAAAACAACTAATCAAAAAGAAGGAAGAATGCATAATTTCGAGTTTCTTAGAGGAGGGGGGTGTTTTTCTCCTCTTAGCTGGCTGCTACCTCCTTCTGCTCTCTCATTCTTTTTATATCATAGGAAACTCTAGTCTTTATTTTACAAAATAGTCCTCCCTTAAATAAACTATTTACATTTAAGTACTTCAATAATTATTTTTTAAAAAAAGAAGAAATAACCTTGCATGAAATCTTCAGAATTTGACTTAGAGGAGCTAAATTACTGAAATAAAAACCTGGATATCGGTTTAGATGCTTCGAAATGTAATTTTGACTCGTTTCTTCAAGAAACCTGTTTGCTGCAAAATTTAGTTGTCATCTTTGAAAAATCATATCTCCCTCATATGACATCTTGTTTGGCTGAAATTTGGCTTGTTTATATACCTTTGAGTCATGAATCCAAAAAAATTGAGTTTGCATCAATTAAACTTCTGTAGCTCCAGATATTCAAGTTGGAATGGCCGAAGGTCAACACTGGCAGATTGCGATATTTGACTTTGAAGGCTGCGATTTCCATGATCTTTCTTATTTTATTTTCTTGCCTTATATTTCAAGAAAGGTATGGATGTTAGCTTTTTAATTCCACTAGAATTACTTCATTTCAACCTCTAGAGCTCATGCTCTGCACAAAACATCGACTGAAGGTCAAATCTGCCAATTATCTCCAATTTACTCCTTTTTGTATCTTTTATCCAAAAGTGCATTAAAAACATAAAACAAAGAATATCAAGGCATTATATATATAAAACATAGGCAAAATACTAGTTAAATATTGGTGAAACTATTGAATAATATGGTTGCATCAAATGGAAAATAAGTTGGAAAACATTTTCCAGTGTTTAGTTATGTCATAGAAAATGAGCTGGAAAATAACTTATTAATGTTTTATTTTTCTCAAGTTTATTAAAATAATGAGGAACAAATCTTACAAATTAAAAAGTTGAATGAGAATGAAATTGAAAAAAAAAATAATTTCATAAATTATCTCAAATAAAATAAATAATAATCAAAATAATAGAGATGAAATCTAAAAAATAAAAAATAATAAAAGATGAAGAAATTAAAATAATAATAATTAACATTTCATAAATCATTTCAAATAAAATAAGTAACAATCAAAAGAATAAGGATCAAATTTGATAGATAAAAAATTTCAATAAAAAAATGATAAGGGAAAAGGAAATAATAATTATAAAAATGAAGACCAAAGTTAATATACAATTAATTTTAAGAGATGAAATTAAAAAATAAATATTTAAAACAAAATATATATAGCAATCAAAAGTTTGAGGAACAAATTTGATATAATCAGCAAATAATATGACATTTCTAAATTTTTCACAACTTTCAAAAAGTGTTTTCCGTCCAAATTTTCCAGGAAAACACTTTCCTGGAAACCAAACCAAATTTTTCTTTGACTGTAAAATGTTTTCCGTTGACCAACTTTTCTAATGACAAACAAACACAGGAAAATTTGGAAAATAATTTTTCAAAAAGTACTTTCTGGAAAACAAACATGGCCTAAATCAGTAGCATGATCACCAACTAAAATTCAACCTAAACAATGCAAACTTTATCAATAAAACCATAAGCCTCGTTAACAATCCCACCATCAATTGTGATAGTTATATGAAGAGAAGAGACAAAAAAGATGGCCTTAGCTTATAGTGGTCAGATCTCTTTCTTCGTTTGCCTCACCTCCAATCAAGGAAAAAAGATGAGTTGATGATCTACCCGATCAACCAGGTGACCCTCTCTAACCAGTAGTGGCGTATGACCACCATTGTTGCAATTAATGGAGGAACTCAAAATATTTTTATGGTCTTTTATGTGATTTAGTAGTAGTGTACTGCAATAATAAAAATTTATTTTCTAAAAGCTCTATAAAGTGATTAAAAAAAAACTAAAACTACTCAGTGAATCCTTGTGGATTGTGTCTAAAATCACTATGGATTCCTGTGCTGTTTTTACTGTGGATTCAAAGTATTTATCGGGGAGAGTTTTATTCATTCTCGCAATAAGTTCTGGCCTTTTTTCTTTTGTTAGTTTTGGCGGCTACGTAGCAAGCTCCCTGCCATATTTTTCCTTGTCTTTTTTCGACAGGTTACAGCTTTCCCATCTCTTTCTTTTTGCACCAGAGAATGCTTTAGAGATAAACCAAACAACAAGTTCATAGTTTTAGATCCACTTTGCAAGCACCACTGTGCAGCCCTTCTATTAGAATTAGCATTTAGTTTTTTTTTGGTCTTTTTTCATTGTTTTTTTTTATTTTAGTTTGTTGGTATTAACTTTCTTTCTATTTAGTTATTAACTTATTAGACTTTCATGACACGGATCCCAGGTTTGACGGGTTAACCAAGTTAATTCAAATTTTTTTCTTTTCTTCATTAGTTGTTTTTTTCCTGTAGGTTTTTTTCTCTTTACTTTTTCCTTTTTAATTAATCTTTTTTTAAAATTCAGTTCATTAATATTAAATCTTTTTTCTATTTAGTTATCACACTTTCGTGACACGAATCTCAGGTTTGACGGGTTAATCCAGTTGATTTAGATTTTTTTTCTTTTTTCTCATTAGTTTTTTTCTTCCGATTTCATTTTTTAATATTGTAATTAGTGCACAATAAAAAAGCCGATGCCTTTAGTTTTTTTTTTGCTTCTTTTTTTATGCTTTTCACGATGGACTGCACAATGCAGTCCACTGTGAAAAGGCTGATACTTTTTTTTTCTAATTAATTTTTTTTATTTAGTTATCAGACTTTCATGACACAGATCTCAGGTTTGACGGGTTAACCCAATTAATTTTATTTTTTTTCTTTTTTTTCATTAGTTTTTTTTCTTTTATTTTTTTCTTTTTAATTAATATTTTTTTTATTTAATTTCGCTCATCAATATTAACTTTTTTTTCTATTTAATTATTGGCTGATGTCTTTAGTATTTATTTTTTTGCTTTTTTGTTGTTTTATACCTTTAACTGTGGACTGCACAGTGAAATCTACAGTGAAAAGACCAATGCCTTTTGTTTGTTTTTTTCTTTTTAATTAATTTTTTTGTTTAATTTAGTTTGTTAATGTTTAATTTTTTTTTCTATTTACTTATCAAACTTTCATGACATGGATCCCGGGTTTGATGGGTTAACCTGGTTTGACGGGTTAATTCTGGGTAACCCGTTAAATTTTTTTTTCTATTTAGTTATCAAACTTTCACGACACGAATCCAATATTTAATGGGTTAACCTAGTTTGAAGGGTTAACCCAGTTAATTCAGATTTTTTTTTTCTTCATTAGTTTTTTTTCTTCATGTTGGTTTTTTTATTTGTTTTTTTATTTTTAATTATTACACTCTTATGACACGACCTTATAACTTGACCCACATCCAAGATTATTGAATTTGGTATTACAGCTAGACCCACTTAAACTTGGGTATTGTAAGTTTAATGTTATTATTAATATTATAAATATTACTTTTAAATTAGGTGTTGCAGCTAAATTCAAGATTTTTTGGTATAGCTTCGAAAAAAACTTAATGATTTTAAATTTTTATTTTTTTAAATATTTTTTATATAAAAAAATTAACCTATAACATGTAACTAGTTATATCTATATATACAAATGTAGTTATATCTATATACAAATGTGTTGTACTTGTCGTGGAGG
>Ga0325410_1008940_pt1 | contig 10791 bp, 10 predicted proteins | sample PopdelMetagenome_16_FD_206182 | JGI IMG/M metagenome (GOLD analysis project Ga0325410, IMG submission 206182) | Populus deltoides microbial communities from Bellville, Georgia, United States - Xylem-PdIQD-R3 | ecosystem: Host-associated > Plants > Phyllosphere > Stem > Wood/Secondary xylem...
GAATGGAGCTAAATATGTTATCAGGGTAGCATGGTGTATGATACTGCATTTTTTATTGTTGCTAAATATGTGATCAAGTTTTCCTTAACTTAAATAATAGATTATCATGTGAATTCTGTTCATATACTCAAAGGTTCTGTTGTGTAATTTTCCGTGGTCAAAGCTGGAAGCTGGTCAGGTCAAATTACAGTCACGATTGGAAGAGGAGGAACAAGCCAAGGCAGCTTTAATGGGAAGAATTCAGCGATTGACCAAGCTCATCTTAGTTTCCACAAAAAATTCCATGCAATCAAGTCTACCTGAAAGATCTGATCATATAAGAAGGCATTCATTTGGGGAAGATGAGGTTTGTTATTTGCTCGTTTTGCAAGAAAGCGGTTTCTGGATCTTCAATCAAGATGGCATGGTTTATGGATTCTTGATTTTATTGTTGTCGCAGCTGGCATATTTGCCGGATAGGAAAAGGGAATACATGACAGAAGAAGATGCTGGAAGCTATGCTTCTGAGCTTTCTGTAGAAGGAAGAGATGAGATTACTAATCTAGATGAGTTGGTGAAGGATTTTAAACGAAACAGGAGGCGGGGGATGCTTGGCTGGTTTAAACTGAAGGTACGTTCTTGTGCTTTAAAAGAGGACCCTTTTCATGAATGTTTAATTAGAGATGGATCTGGTTCGTTATGATGTTATACTGGTTGTAAAGAGAGATAATCATGGAATTTCATCAATACATTATTACTCTACTGTGTTTCTCCTTTCAAGTTTCCTCAAGCTACTTTTCCTTTCCTTTTACTTTTATTTTACATGCATTGGCTACATCTAGTCACACCTAGTGTGTTCTTGTTTTTCATTTAAACGCCGTTAGAGAAATCCCCATATTGTTTTTTTTTTTTTTATGGATTTAAGGTATGGCCTCTTGTATATGGTATGAGCATCTCCACCCAATAGTGCAATGTAATTGATCTAAGCATCCGAGGGCTATGATAGGATGCTGAGATATTGCCATGACTGTTTCCTATTGGAATTTGATAACTACAAGGCTGCTACGGCCATACATTGGAGCAGCACTTTGCTAAATGGAAAATGTACTTTATGTTTTAGCCCATCCATTTGCAGAGAGGCTGGGCTACGGAATCAATCCCTTTTAATTCTTTCAGTGAAGATGTCATGTTTAGAAGAGCCTTTAAATTGGCTTGTAAAAGCTGTAGTCAGAAGCGCTTCACATCTTTCTGATAACCTACGAAAAAGTTTGCTGATCTTTAAACAGTTAAGAAAGATCAGCAGATATCTTGAGATTGAGTGGTGATGGTTAATAAATGTGAACCATTTGATCTTCATATTGCAACAATTTATCCTCTCAGCTACCTCTCTGTTTGGAAGATAGCTCGTTTGGCATTTTAAACAGTGTCCAAATGAAATAGTTATTTTATCATACAACTGGATGAACATTTCATTTGACTTATGAGGTGAATTTGGACCTTTGTATTATGAACAAAAGAAATTTTGACCGATCATATCCGAAATAAGGATGATGCTCTTTATATACTTTATTACTCAATTATTCTAGAGAGTGTACTGTTTGCATTGATGTTTGGACCTGTTCTGCTAAACCTCCTGTTAGTTGCAGTTAACTTTATAAAACTTCTTAATAATTTCCCTTGCAGAAGCCAGAGAATCCAGTAGGGTCGTCACCTAGTACAGATAGTGAGAGCTCTGCTGGTGGATCACCTGCCTCCCGTTCCAAATTGTCACAAAATAGGGTCACATTCAATGATATAAAAGATGGAAAGAGAAAATCTATCAGTAGGAAGGGAGATGAAACTACAATCATTGATTCATTTCCAGAAAGAACACAAGCTGGTGACCTGTTTAGTGCTACTATTGGAGGTCGCCGATTGCCTCCGGTGAGACGAACTTTAACTGCTATCTTAATATTTTAACATTAGCATGCTCTTTCATAAGTATCATATATGAGTGTATTGTGGTGTAACACTGCTGAATCAGTCATTTTTCCTGTTATTGCTTATGACAAGTAACCATATCTGCTATGCTTTCATGATAATATATTAGGTGAGTTTTGTAGTGTGCTGTTGCCTTTAAATAGATAGTGGGATCTCCATGTTTTTGCTTGATCATGCACCATTCAGTGGTAAAAGAAGGGTGGTTTAGAATACAAATAATACAAGGAGTACAGGAAGTTTTTATTTCTAAGAAGTCTGTTTCCTACTTCTCGTTGGGGGTTTGCAAGCAAAACCATGCATGACTTCATTACAATTAGGGTCATGAGTGGTTTGGGAAATTTGAGATAAATGTTTGTCATCTCGATGTAACTTGGGTTGTAGGACATAGGCATCTTCTGTAATTTACTGCATTCCATTTTGGCAGTATCCATCATGTAATCAACTCAGCAAGTGTCTATTGATCCCTTGATTACTATAGTGGAGGTGGTAATTTGTGTTGTAGGTGTATAATTTTTCCATATTTTTTATTTGAGGTAGTTTGCTTAGTTATGTTGAGTTGTCGAATTCCTTTGAATAAGTGTAAGGTGTGCTTTTCAGCAAAGGTCACGAGTTAACAGGAATGGTTTGAATGCTTTTCATGCAGACTGGTACCACAATAACGGATCAAATGGATCTTCTTCGTGAGCAGGTGAAAATGTTAGCTGGGGAGGTGGCATTGTGTACTAGCTCTCTGAAGAGACTTTCAGAGCAAGCGGCTAGCAACCCTGAAAATTTACAGCTGAAGGTGATGATCCTCCTTGTGCATTAGATTTCAATAAGATGTCAACCTATTTGATCTCTCAGGTCTCTTCCTTGACAAGAAACTGAAAATTTGTTTTTGTTATGGATTTATTTTGATGGCCATATTGTTTGACATAGGAACAAATGCAAAAGTTGAAAGCTGAAATTAGTGAAAAGAAGCATCAGATGCATGTTCTAGAGCGACGCATGATTGGATCAGTTGAGATGACGTCAAACACATCAACCAGCATTGAAATGCCAAAGGTAACTCTGTGTGATGTGATAGGCTTAGCAGATTTGAAGAAACCGTGGAAAAATAGTGAACTGCAAAAATTAACAGAGTCAAATGAGCAGATTTGAGAGAGAGCCAAGGAGTGTTATTTTAAAATATACAGTCAAATGAATCCCATTAAAGTTTTTTTGGTGGCTCTAGAAGTGAGAAATAAAAGTGATGTTCTAAAGGACAACTATTGAGACACTGGTACCTGATTGCGCCAGTTCACTATTCTGAAATTCTCTATATGTTGTGTGTGGCTATCTTTCAAATCAAATAATGAATTGCATTTAAGTGAAGTGGTGAAATAATTTTTATTTTGAATTGTCGGAATTCAACAAATTAGAATTCTTTGTATTTTTTTTGGCAAGTTAACATTACAGGACAAACTAGTGACATTCAGTAACCTCTGGCCTCTAATTTGTTTCCTTCTCTGTCTTGCAGGCTTTATCCAAGCTCACTACTCAGCTCAATGAAAAAACATTTGAACTTGAGGTTCGTTATCCTACTTACTGGCTAGCTGCAAGGATAGTTTTTTCAGCATCAAATGGCAGGATTTTTTACTAACTTGATTTCTTTGTTTTGGGATGAGTATTCAAGATTAAGTCAGCAGACAATAGGATACTTCAGGAGCAACTGCAGATTAAGGTACATGCTAGAGCTGTATAATCACTTTCTCTTTGCTCTAAAATGTGAAGTTTTTTATGATACATGGTTGCTGTAACAGATATCAGAGAACACTGAGATGCAGGAGACAATTCTTCTGCTGCGGCAACAGCTAAATTCATTATCAGAAAAAAGCTCCAGCAAACAGAGAATTGCTGAATCTGAGTCTACCACACACAGAAAGAGCAAAGAAGGGAGGAACGAAATTTGGTCATTTGAAGAAATTTATGCTGATGAAAACACACCAAAAAGTGTCATGAGTTTGAATCAAATATTTTCCCAAGATGACCCCAAAGAGTGCAATGGCACTAGTTTATTGAATTCTCAAGTTCTTATACAGGTTAGTTTATCTTTTAATTTTTTGGCACTTTCTTTTTAGGTACTCAATTTTTTTTGTCTTTATGCTATCTTCATGGATCTACTAATTTACAGGCGCCTATTTTTTTCCCCATTTTTTCTCTGGTGGTTCTAACGGTTTGAGTGATGGGCTCTGTTTATGTATTTGTAGGCTTCTGAGATAGAGAATCTGAAGCAAGAGAAGGTGAAGCTGATTGAAGAAAAAGATGGACTTGAAATTCAAAGCCAAAAACTGGCAGAGGAAGCATCGTATGCAAAAGAATTGGCGGCTGCTGCTGCAGTTGAGCTGCGAAATTTGGCTGAAGAAGTAACCAAGCTGTCTTATGAAAATGCGAAGCTGTCTGGTGATCTAGCTGCTGCAAAAGAGACACAATGCAGATCTAACTGTTGTCAGAGGTCCATTTCATATGATTTTACACAAAGTAACTCCATTGGTTCTCTACCTGACAGGCGCATTAGAAAAACTGAGGATAGTCTTTTGGTTGGGGAGTTGCAGAAGGAACTAAATGAAAGATACCAAAGAGAAGCTTCATTGGAAATGGCACTTTCTGAGAGAAACAAGGTAGAAGGTGAGCTACGAAAACAACTTGATGAAGCAAAACATCATGAAGAAGATTTGGAAAACGAGCTTGCCAATATGTGGGTGCTGGTTGCAAAGATGAGAAAGTCTGGTGTTAATGCTGAGGACATGCCATCTGAAGGGGTCTATGCATCTACCACTTTTGGAGCAGGTCTTAAAAGTGGATTTCTGCTATCTAATGGTCATTCTTCTAGAATATCCAAAGATGAAACCTTTGAAAACATTGATGGGATGAAGACATTAGAAGAGTTGAAAGTAAGCTATCAGAAAGAGAGAAGAAAATGCAAACAGCTAGAAAGCATTATTTCAAGATTGAAGGTATTTATTTTTGACCAAATTGAAATTGCATAACAAATTCCCCTTTTCTGCACCTGGATAAATTTTGCCTGGATGATTTTCAGGTATTCTAACTTGGCTAGATGTTAACTGAATTGCTACTGTTTGTGTAAGAGTGCATTCGTGAAGAGATGATCAGAGTACACAACAGTTTGATCGAGTGCCCTAGATCACCGAAACAATAAATGTTCTCCGTTTAGAGTTCATTACAAGCTCAATGGCATAAATTTTAGCAATTAGAACATCGTGGGGTCCAACACTCCAATTTATTTTGATTCCAATTTCATTGTTGAACTGCTTAAGAATTAAGCATGTCATAGGATTTTGATATTCAAAATCCTGGCATTTGTCTCAAATCAAATGATCTCTCTAGAATTATTTTTTATACAGACAGATCGAAGCTACTGACTGCAATTAATCAATTCAAATATTTTATTAGGTTGAAGACATAGATGGTCTGGATGTCACAGCTCTTGAAGATCTACAGAATTTTCACGTCGAAGCCATAACTAAAATCTGCCATGCAAAGGTGACATTCTTTTATTCTCACTCTTTTAAATGAGGTTACTGGATGTGCTTTCTTTTGCTGCTTTGTTAACTTGTATTTTCGCCTTTCAACATGTATCTCGTCTAAACTTTAATGAATAGCTTAATTAACTTGCAAATGTGAGTCTGATGGTATTTGCATTAAAAATAAATTTTTTCATGTTAAGTATTTGGAGTTTGATTATGCAATGCATCCGAGTACATTGACTAGCGCTTATTTTTGGGATTCACGGGAGTACTAAATATTATATTGATCATCTCTTATAGTTGCTTTACCATGCAGTGTGCAAATCGTGCCTGATAGCATACTAAATCCAACTCATGGAATGCTGCTGCCGTCAGAGCTGCTGACCTAGGTTAGTCCTGACCCTAATTTCATCTACTCCTAAGAAGTGTCTGCTGACGTGTTCTAGCTAACCACTTGTTCCAGTGTAAATTTAAAATCAAATCATTTCTATATTTACAGTACCTTGGTATTTTTTATGCACAGCCTAAATTTATGAAGATTCAAGCGTAGGGTTTTGATAATCTGCTCTTGGCAACATAACATTTTGTAAAATCCATAATCTCGGGCCATCGATCTCTATTTACAATTTGTGTTGATGTTTTGTTGCATCGTTATTTTTGGCCACACCTGTCAGGATATTTACCTTTCTTTGAATCAGACTTCTCCTTAATTCACCATCAATAAAGTTCCTGTGATAACCAAGAACATGTAAAATTGATTAAACCTTTGATAGATTATATGCTTTCAGAGGGATATAAACGCAACCTTTTCATCCACGCCATAATGGTCACGCCAATGTACTAATAATCTAATCCCGTATCACATTTAGGTTACAGATAAACCCAAAGATACAGCCTCACCACGCAGCACAATTAACACACCTATACCCTTCCCTCTGCCCGAAAATTTGGGGGGTAAATAAAAACGGAATAGGTGAAGTGGGATACAGACAGCGGGTCTATGTGCATTTCTTGATGTGGCCATATGAACCCCAAAACACATTTTCTGCTCCTTCAAATTTCAACTCATGCAGATTTGTGTTGGTTTTTTGCAGGTGTAATCTTATTTGTACAGTCATCGAAACAGTAACTAAATCAATTTGTCAACTTCTCACAGTTAACTCCTTGTAGAAGCTACAGTCATGGGGATGGCAGATGGCATTTTTTTGTATTTAATCAGTAGCTAACTTGCAGCAGAAATGGAACAAGAACTCTTATATTTATGTGGGACAGACCCATTTACATCATCTATGCTAAATGTCACTGGATATCAAAAGTTCTGTTGTCTGTATCAATAACGTCTAATGACATCAAGTTATTTTCATTCTATTTTTTGGTGAAAAGTTTGGTCTTCTCAGAAGCATAGGTTGCAGGACAATGCTCCTCTAGGATACCAAAGTAGGCCGCATAAGGCTGGGAAAAACCTTCATTATATTCTCGATCCACGCTGTTAAATAAACAGGAGGAAGATAATCATGGTGAGAGTTCCAAGATTAAGTATATAAAATGAAGATATTACTAGAGAATGGTTCAGGACTTGGGAAGTCTATTGCAGTTTGTTGGGAACCATCCAATCTGCTGTCTCTCATTGTCATAAACCACCACTCTGTCTTGCATAAAAATGTCTGGATAGCACGGAACAGAGGAATCAGATTTATACGATTAGGATATATAAAAGGTTTTATTAGGTAGGGTCCATGGTTCTGTTAATCTCTCACCTCCTATCACATTGAGGTTTCCCAGGCCTTGCTCACCGCCGTTCAGAATCCCTAAGCACACATTCCCATCTTTCTGAAATGAGGAGAGGTTATTAATATGCCTGCTGATGTCTAAATGTATGGTTGCTAAGTGCAGCCGTGCAGAGAACTTGTGAAAGGTTTTTTGAGGTGCTTACAGTGATAATGAGGTAGTCCTCAGGTGCCAGCTGCAGCTGCACATTCTTTGCTTTTATAAAGTTTATGGTTAAGGGCTTGAAAAAACTCTTGATGTCAAGAATAGATTTGATCGGTTTAGCAGTTTTCCAGCACACTGCAAGTGCCTTCTCCTCCGGTGCATCTTTTAATGACTTTCCACTAAGATCCTTCCTCACCTGAGACAGAAAGTCAATGATTCGTGTAACAAAATATTTTACTGTGTTTTTCTTTATCTGATTCAATGTTATCTTCCTGATATAAAAAATCAAGCGTATCTCACCAGATTAAGTATACTCCGGTAAACTTGAGCATTGAAGTAGGTATAGGAGCTCCCGCTGTCAAAAATCAGCTGTAGTCCCTTAATGCCAGTGGGCTTTCCACCAAAAAGTAGTTCTGCCGGTCCTGACGAGTATAGCGTGCTGGATGAAAATAAAAAGAATTAGTGCATTTTAATTGAAGTAACCGAGCGAAATAAAAGATGAGAGCAATGGTCTAAAGAAGGAAAAAAACAGAGCTAGAGCACTCTACTCTGAGGAACTGCGTAGCATTGGAGTCCAAGTGATTCCTGAAGGCGGCAAAAGGTGATCTCCAAAGAATAAAAAGCCACCTGTTACCCTACTGAAACAGTGGCCAACCACATTTTGCGTGATACCCAGGGTTCGTAGCTGCGAAAGAATGCTTGCTTTCCCTCTGCCAAGGCCAAGAATCCCAGCTGTGTCAGGCGGTGAGTGTGGGCCAAGATATTTTTGATCATATCCACACCTGCATGATTGCAACGTATTTCAAGATGGTGATCCATGCTCGAGCTTTTCCAAAATCATATAAATTGGTATATGCCACCAGGTTTTGCAGTAGCTAACAGAATAAAAGTACAGTTTCTTTTAAGCTTAGTTGTGGGCTCATCAAGCACAGAAAACAATGTTAAAGGGTGCGTCAACTGGGATGGAATGCATGAAACCCACCCAAAGGCGATTCTAGGTTGGAGAAGAGAGCCATTGTTTAATCGTAGCGGAAAGTAGTCCGACAGCAGCACGCCAAGAGATGAACCAAGATCAGCATACTCGACTTCATAGTCACACTGCTCATTTGGGATGTCGCAATTGTAGTTTTGTCCTGTGCTGATGGCCTGGCACAAGGAACTTGCACAAGGCACACGATTGTTCTTTGGCTTGTAAAGTTTATCAAGAGGCTGCACATTAGAATGCATATTAAACACAATGCCAGGTCATTATAAGACTCTGTTACATTGCTGGTTGTCTCCTGTTCAAGGGCACGCTTACCTTAGTGCAACCTTTGCAAGGAGCATCACATTGGACCCAGGTGAGATCACTACCAGTATCAATATCCAAGTCAAAAGCCTTTGGTGGGTTGCCTATGTTCAGAATCACAGAGTAGTGCCTGCAAATTGCAAGAAGATTCGTTATTATTCCACTTCAAAGAAATCTTTAAAAGTCAAGTTACAAACTTGAAATCTCAATTATAAGCAATTTAATATAGAATTATTTTCCAAAAAAATAAAGACACCTGATATAGAATTAATTTATGAGAAAGGGGTCAAGTCAACATTCCCTGGAGAAGGAGAGATAATCTCAAGAAATGCTAAAGAAACTACGCGGGACTACAAACGGGTCGTTCCAGTTGTTCCTAGAAGAATCCATGCGGTGGAATTGAGTCGGGAGAATGTGATTTGAAAAGTCAAAAGAATCGTTCAAAAACAGCAACACATCCCGCAAAGACGAGAAAGAACCAGACCCGGTTGTAGAAGTCAATTAAGCAAATAAAATAAGAGTTACAGAGACAGTGGTGCCCGGAATAAATAAACGAAAACGAAAACGAAAACAAATGATCATGGAATTATCCAAGAGGCAATGGAATTCAGAGTTGATGAATGGCCAAGCAATTCTCCTCCAAACCAACAAAAAAGATAGTACATGAATCCAATATTCTAATAAAACAGACCATTAAAAGATAGTACCAGGAGACACACGAATCCAATATTTTCATTTCATTTTTGCAAAGAATCAAGAAAACACGCACCCAGTAGGATAGACATTTCCGGTGACACGAAAGAAAACAGAGGAGCCAACTCGATCATTAGCAGGCGTGGTTGACTTTCCTTTGATGGGTGTTTGGCTGGCAGCAGAGAAGCAACCTCGAAAATTAGCAGCCATTACTATAAAGAACAAGAGCGTCATCGTCACCAATGATACGATTCTTTTCCTTTTCTTTTCCATCTTTTCGAGTCTTTACAGTCGATTATGTTGTGAGCGAAAAGGGGGTTGTTACGGCTTTTAACTTGAAAAGGGAAAAAGAAAGAAAGAAAGAAAGAAGTTGGAGACTGCAGAAGTGAAATCTACTTGGCTTTTTGTCTGAACGGAGACATGAGCCTTGGCTTTAATAGATGTGGCGTCTCTCCACGTGTATTACAGGGAGAGTTGAAAAGGAAATAAAAATCAAAACTGGGTTCAGCGTTTTCTCTCTGGTTTTTTTCCTGATATTATAGGGTTCGGGGAATACGGGCTGGAAATAAACAATACTGAATCTGAGCAACTTCAGCTAGAATCTCCTTCTCCTTTCTTTTGATTTTTTACAAGTAGAGAGAGGGTAAGGGACACGTAGGTAGTATAGGATTTTTCGTACAAGGAAATTTCACGGAGAGAGAACAAAGCAGCGTCTAGAACGCGTGGTTATTTGAAGCAGGAAAGGTCGAGACTGCCCATGAGGATTTCATTCAAATGTTGTTTTCAAAGGGCATAATTGTCTCAGGACTGTGGGTGGGTTGAAGGAGTCAAGAGTGTCTCTCTTCCGAGGATAAAAAGCGTGTAGGAGACAATATAATAAATGAGAGGGTCATTAAGAAATTAATTTAGATACCCTCGGTCTGTCCAAATTCAACGGTCTTTATGAGTACCTAGATGTTTTTTAAAGTATATTTTATTTAAAAATATATTATAATTATTTTTTTTGTAATATTAACCTATCAAAATATAAAATTACTAAAAAATTAATTGAAGTGGAGAAAAATATAAAAAAAATATTTTTAAAACAAAAAAATAAACAAAATTTTAATTTAATAGATAACATGTTCTTCTTCACGCGCAAATAGTTGGGTTTCTTGCTTTGCTCGTGGATAAGGGTGTTCTTCTGATATTATATTTGACATCTTTGTTTTGGTTGTAACGGGGAAATTCAAGTGCCTAGCCGCTCATTTTTTGATGTTATCCCGTGGATTTATTCCATGTTACTTTGATTTTGAGCCACGCACGCTTCTGGTTGATTTTTTTTCTCCTTTTTTATAATAGGTTTAATAGCACTAAAAGTTTGAATATTTTTGTGTTTTTGGAATAAGGTTTTCTAGGTTAGTTTTTTTTTTT
>Ga0325410_1008941_pt1 | contig 10791 bp, 7 predicted proteins | sample PopdelMetagenome_16_FD_206182 | JGI IMG/M metagenome (GOLD analysis project Ga0325410, IMG submission 206182) | Populus deltoides microbial communities from Bellville, Georgia, United States - Xylem-PdIQD-R3 | ecosystem: Host-associated > Plants > Phyllosphere > Stem > Wood/Secondary xylem...
GCAATAATAGAGTAAAATTAATAATTATTCCAACATATTCAATTACTAATTCTATGGTAAATTCAACATTAGCAATAAATATTCAACAAATTAACTAATAATAATTATGCCAATACAACAATAAAAATTATTCAATAAATTCAAAAAAAAAACTATAGACTTTAGCAATGAATTATGCAAAAAAAAAAACTATAGACTTTATCTACATTACAAAAAATACACCAAAACAAAAAACATAACAAAAAAATAGCAAAAAAAAACCCTTAAAGTAAAATGAAATAGAAGAAATACAAACTTTTTCAACTGATGGAGATTCACGAGATAAGATGCTAGAGATCGCTGGTGAAACCTTTGAAGAAACCTTTGAAGAACGAAGTGAAGAACCGAGAGGAAAAGAATCGGTGAAAAACTGAGGAGAAGAAAAAATGAACTGAAGAGGCGGTCGGGGGAACTTAAATGCCAGTTTTATCAACGGATTCACCGACGGATATAAAATTAATTATTATTTTAATTTATTCCGTCGGTGAGGTGTTAAGAATCCGTCGGTAAATTTTGAATTTCGCACCAAATTTTTCAATGACCTTCCATATTTTTCGTGGTCCGTCGGTAAATCTGTCGGCAATATGACGCGGTCAGAGATGCTTTTAATGCACAACCCTTTGAAATTCGCGCAGTCTGTCGGGAATTTTATCGGTAAAATTGACCCGCCGACAACGTACCGACGGATATAAATTCATCGGTATGGACGTCGGTGAATGTGGCATTTCAAGTAATTATTTTCGAACTCTCTGTGAAATGCCGACGGACTTAAGGCCGTCGGTGTGGCCGTCGGTGATGTGGTGGCATTTCAAGTATTTATTTCATTTTACAAAATATATCATCCATGATCAATAATTATTTCAAGTAATTATTTTGTAATTGTGGCATTTCAACTAATTATTTCAAGTAATAAATATTTTGAGTTTCAAAATATATCATCCATAATCTAAATTACATGAAAAAAAGGGTTTTACATAGGGCTTCATTTTGGTAGTTAGTCAGAATTTTCTTCTTCTTCGTCATCAATTGAATTGTCATCACTTTCATCGCAATCTTCAATATGAATATCATCTTCTTCATTGATATTTGCTTGTCCACTAGAGCTCAAAACAAAATTCAACTCATCTGCGTCAACATCAATAAGACTATCATCGAAAACACAAAAATTTGAATTTTCTTCAAATTCAATCGAAGGAGCAACTCGATTTGGTTCAACCACCTCACTAACTTGAAAGACTTCATCTCGCATACTTATGTCTTCGTTCTCATCCTGAACAACCTCGACACGACCCCGGGGTTTCGTTTTTAAAACGGACAACCAATCCACTCTTGATCGATCCTTTCTAAATGAAGGGGTGTATGTGTAATAAACTTGTTGACATTGCTTTGTGAAAACAAAGACATCGTTTATGTTGCGGAGTCTAGCTTTTGAGTTGATTTCGACCAGACCATAGTGCGGATCAACTCTGATTCCTCTGTCAGTCGTGTCATACCAATAGCATTTGAATAAAAACACTATATTCTGCTCATTATGATATTGCAGTTCGACAACCTCTTCTAATCTACCATAGTAGTCAACTTCTAACTCACTACTAGTGGATCCTTTAACACAAACACTGCTGTTATATGTCTTTCTTCCTTACCTGTATTCTTCAGTATGGAAAACATATCCATTGACAAAATACCCATTGTAGCATTTACATTTTCTTTTAGGCCCTAAGCTTAGTAAAGACAATGACTTAGGTGCACTCTTTCCCATTGGATAAACCTTGTATGTAATGTACATCAATAAACAGTAAATGAACGAGAATCTCATAATGACATGCATACGTACAGTAATTTTGCAAGTTAGAATGACTTTGTGATAGAGCTTACATGTGTTCTAAACCACGTGGCAAACTGCTCATCTTGTAATTGAAAGATCTGGGATTCAGTCAACTGTGAGTTTTTGGAGAGCAAATATTGTCGATGTTGTCTGCAACTGATAATGAGTGTATGATATTACAATATATAATTAACAGTATATTACTAACAAAGTTTAATTAGTATAAACTTACTGAATAAAAGGTCTCAGCTCATCACAGTTAAATAAAACATAGTTGTGTGCTTGTTTGAACTCTATTTCCGACAAATATCTTCCTTTTATGGCATTTTTAGGTGTGGGTCGTCCAGTATTAGAGAATATTGACAAGTTCCCACTAGAAGGCATTTCACCACCATCATCATGCCGTGGAACGCGATTGATTCTCGTTCTCAGATGAGGTTCGAAATAGTACGAGATAAATGTTAAGATCTTCTCAACAATATAGGCCTTACATATTGAAGCCTCAACATGCGCCTTGTTCTTAACCTTTTTCTTGAGATTAAACAAGTAAGAAGGGAAATTGGGGAGGAGAGGGTCGGTGGACATATATTAACTTTTACCGACGGTTTCACCGATGGAATATCCGTCGGTGAAACCGTCGATGATTCTGATGGAACAATAGACACGTCACCGCACGGATCTGCCATTTCAAATCCGTCGGCAATATAAACGGAAGTCGTTGTACGGGCTGTCTTTTTGAATCCGTCGGTGATTCCATTTGAAAAAATAACTCGCCAAAACCTCCACATCAGCGACCCGTTTTTTTTATGATGGAAACGTTTCCGTCCGTAATTCAGTCAGTAACTACCGACGGAAATTGTCCGCCGGTAGTTACCGACTGAATTATGGACGGAATATTATCCGTCGGTAATTTCGACCTCAAATTACCTACAGAAATATTCCGTCGGTAAATCCGTTGCTATTTAATGAATTTCTGGTAGTGAAAGAGATGCGAGGTTTTTGAGTTGTATGGGTAGTGTCCAGATAAGGAAAAGAAAAATATGGATTTTGTATAGTTGTAGAATAGAGAAGGTAATTCAGCATGGGAATCTGAAACAAGGAAGGGATGTTAATGGGATATATTGGGATGGTTACTAATTAAGGTTCGTGGTCATGTCACATGCAACGCGATTGCTTTTGAGTCAACTCATAACGACATACCAAGAGATGGGAGTCAAAGCGGCGCCCCATTGAGCAAGCTGGAGCTCAAGAACAACAGCTATATAACCACCCCGCCGCCGTCACCCCAGTAAAAAAGACTATCTTTACATGTCTAATTAGCATTAAACAATGACCCAGCCATCAGGGCATCCAATATCTTTGCCTGCACGTTCAGTCTCCAATATTTAAAGAAGTCGAGACTCAAGCTTCCAGTGCATCATCATCTGCTTAATTAATTGAGTGTGAATAGAAAGAAGATACTAAAATCATTAGGCAATGTCGAGATCAAGATTGATTTATCAAAGTGATAAAAATTAACGTTGTGAATACGCGACTAAGCCTCGTGATCTCAAGACATTTCGATACACAGTAGTTAATAACCTTTAATTAACATCCAAGCACCCAGCTACAAACTCCAGTGCTGTTTACATAACGTAACGTAACAAAACCAAACCCAGCCTTATCTTTCATTTATGCTTTTTACCCTACCGAACTTGTGGTACAGTTAGGTTTGTAGGTGGACGTGAATCCATTGGATTTTATTCTGGGGTCAAATTGTAATTCTGAGCTTATCATAATTCGTCGAGAGTTGTTGATATTGTTGTTTCAAGGCAATGAACTCCTCAGACTGGGTGTTCGATACTGATGGAGAGTTTCCAACGGTTGAGACACTACGAGCCGAACGCAAGTTTTCAGCCGTAGTGTTGGAGAGCTCGTAGACCTGATTTTTATCGGGTCCCCCAGACGATCCCACCTCCATCCACAAATCTGGATCGAAATCTGGATGGGTCGAAGGATTGTCCCCATATCTCTCCCTCAACCGGCTATTATAGGTCTCCTGAAAATTCCGTCGGTAAAAAAATCATCAAATGCAATTCAAGATGCAATTCAAGAAAATAATAACTTACAAAATAAAATGAATGAACGAATATACCACGAAGTGCTAAGCACGGTTGTCCACAAACTGTTGCATCCCCTTTTGGCGGTCTTGACTCCGCACATGTGTCTTTACAAACAGCTCCATTGGACTTGGCTCACGTCCAAAAGACGCAGTCTGTAAGGAAAAAATAGGTTGAAAGTTAAATATATTGTAAGGAACGATAAATTAATTAACGATATATTTCATTAAAATTAGTCTTACCATCCTCTTTGCATGTGCGCTGAATGGGACGGATCCGCCAGTGTGAGTGGTCACCGAACCATGAATTTACCGGTTTTGGTTGTTAGCGCCAGACTATGAGCGTCGTGAGAACTGCTCTGAGGTCACGTGCTCAATATATGCCGTCCATATTTCCCCCGAGATAAATGGTGGTTTGAATTCTAAAACAAACTATAACAACTACAAAATTATACTTCATACTACAAGTTTCTTTGATAAATAACAATTAAACAAGTACAAACATTAACAAAATACATATACTAAAACAATAAAATTCACATTTAAATATTAAAACTAAAAAGGATAGATTTACTTACAAAAAAATGATAAAATCTACAAGAAACGGATATTGTGACCACGTACAAGATATAAGAAACTTGAGTGCTTGTGTTGAGAATAGTGGAGAGTTGGGATGGGTGGTTGGCTGCAGTTTGGGAAGGGAGAGGTAGGATGGGAAAAAAGAAGAAGGAGAAACAGAGGAAGAGAGTGTTGGCAGATGGGTGGGTATATAATGGTTTTTTCCGATGGAATCACAGACGGATTCATACCGTCGGTTATTCAATCGGTGACAGTGCCACGTCACTGTATGGCTATCTCAGTTTGAATCCATCGGTCATTCCATCGATAAAATTGTCTGATGTCACCACGTCGTTGCATATTTCCAGACAAACTGTATACCCCGTCGGCAAAACAGTCGGTATATACCGATAGAAATATTCCATCAGTATATACCGACCATTTCGCCGACGGATCTATGCCGTCGGTATATACCGATAGATTTTGAAACGGAATTAGTTCCGTTGGTAATTATTACCGACAGAAAAAGTCCATCGGTAATTCCGTTGGTTTTCTCCGGTTTTCTGGTAGTGAGGGGACGCACCCCTTGGGAGATCCTAGGGTGGCTGCATAGTTGTCGCCCCAGCCGCCCTACCCTATTTTCCTTCTTTCTCTCCCCCTGTTTTTTACCTATAAATACAAGGGGGAGCAGCGAGAAAAAAAAAGGGATGAAAAAATCGAGAGAGAGAAAGAAAAGAAAAGAAAGGAAGAAGAGAAGGAAAATAGAAAGAGAAAAGGAAAAAAAACAAAGAGGAATAGAGAGAAAGAAGAGGAGCAGAATAGGGATAGAGAGGAGAGAACCGAGAGAGGTAAAAAAAGGAAAAGAAGAAGAAGAAGAAGAAGAAGAAGAAGAGAAGGAAAACAAAGAAAAAAACAGGGGAAGAAACGGTGAGAACCATCATCGCCGGCACCTCCACCGCCGCCTGTAGCTGTGTCTTGCCACCTCCACCACCACCAACAGCACCATGAGCCACCGCAGGTCAGCCTTCTTCCCTCTCCTCCTCCACCTCCTTCTTCTTCTTCTGCGTCTTCTTCTCCACTGTTCACATTGCAACTAAAAATTTGTTTAGTAATTGATATTTGACTATAAATTTATCTGTGGTTTAGGTTTCATTCGACCACCAATGATTATGGGCTCTGTATTAGGGTTTGTGAGGACTGGTGTTATGGAGTTTGAGGGTGGTGAAGGGTTCAAATAGGGGTGATTTACTGAGTTTTGCGATCTGATTAGGTTATTCATTTTATAATCTGTAGAAGTTGTGAGTGTTGTTTTTACTCTTCATTGATTGTTGATGTTTGGGTTTGAATTTCTTATTGATTATTCAAATTAGGGAAGATGAAGATATGAAGTTACTTTTTTACTAATAAGTAATGAGACCCAATACATACTCGGGTTCAATTGGGTCAGTTAGTATATCCTCTAAGTCAAAAATATCAATTGATTTAAGTAGCAACCTAAGGGTTATATTTCAAATTTCAAACTTTTCAAATTAAGAGGTGTTTGGAAGTGTGGTAGCGGTTGCTTTTCAAAGTGTTTTTTGCTCGAAAATGTATCAAAATAATTATTTTTTAATTTTTTTAAAAAATATTTTTTACATCAGTACATCAAAACGACCTGAAAACATTAAAAAATAATTTTAAACTAAAAAAATTGAGTTTTAGAGTTTTAGATTTACAATGAGATCTAAATTCAAGTGATATCAGCTAGCAAATGGGTTATTTTTTCATACGGGTGTTAGGCGTTGTGATTTGATAGTCTTTTTCAAATTTTTTTATTCTTTTGTTTTAATTTTTTTTTTGTATTTTAATCATTTTGATGCATTAATAACAAGAATAAATTTTAAATAATAATAATAATATAATTTTTTTCAGATAATTTTTTTAAAATAATATCTATTAATATCGCAACACCTCTAAAATTTGAAAAGGAAAACGATTGAATGCATGGGAGAGCCAGCGAGGATGTCAAGTGGTATTCTCATTTTCAAGGTTGTAGACTTTATATTAAAGCCTCTCTTAAATTTCTTGGTTGTTTAATTGAATTTCAATGGGGCTATTTTGTCCTTTTCCTGGTTAATTTATGTGTGTGGAATGGGATACTTGGGTGAGGTTGACTCCACCTACCCCCTGTCCATAACTTAAAATTTCAAGTGCTATGAAATTTCAACAGAATCATTTCAACTTATTGAAAGATAGCCATCACCAATTTATAATTAATTCCTGAACAATACCAATTTTTTAAAAAAATTAACTTAATTATTGAAGAAGAGAAAAATATTTTCTTGCTACTATTAATTTATGAGACACCGTCATTTAATTACTTTAACTAATGATACTATCACCATCAGCACTACAAGAACAATCACTATCACCTACCTTTTTTCTACTGTTACCGACCATATTATTACAACCACAATTTTAATATTAATATAATTATCATTTTATTATAACCTTATTATAAAATTTTTAATAATCAAAATAATATTTTTTTTATTGTCATTATCATTACCACGACAACCATAACAATTGTTATTATATGAAGACTTTCATTATTATTGATATTATATATTATTATCACAATTACCATCATTATCATTATTATCTTTATTATAAACATTATAACTCTCATCTTACTACAAGAACAACTTATTTTATATATAATTTTTTTTTGTTACATTTGAATAATAAAGAGTAATCACTCTCTGAAAAGATTTTCCATGAAAAGATATATCTCTAGAAAGAATATTTTTAAGTCAGCGTTACTTTTGTTCTAGACTTAATTGTGGGATTAGCAACATCTTTTCAAAGTGATTAACTTAAGCATTTAAACACGAGTACAGGTGGGTTGTTTTAGCTTAGAAAAGACGTTGAAGAATAATGGTTTTGGATAGGGACGGAAGGACCTCATGCATACAAGGGATTGTAAGCGAATTTGTCAACAGAGGCCGCCGACACCCCCACCCCCCCTCATTGTCATTTAGCAGCTTTTACCACTTCTTTCCAGGGAGGACCACCCGGAGAAGACCTCTCTCTCCTCCTTCCATCTCTCCGTCTGAAGGTTCTTTGAACGATCGATGACTTGATCTACACATAACCTGCTCCTTGCGGTCTTTTCTTTTCACAGCCACCCTTGCAGCCTGTGAATTGATGGGATCCTCTTCGTTTCCATACCTCGCTTGGCGGTCTTGACACGGAAACTTTGTGAAAATTCTATGGAATGGCTGGCCCTAGCTAAACAAATATATAGGTACAAAGGAAATCTTCAAACGTCAAAATATAATAGACTTTCATGTAGTAAGAAATAATTTATATTTATTTATTTGATGAGTGACTTTATCTTATTTTATTTTTTGAGAAAAAACAATTGTATTTCTCAAAAGAAAAAAAAAAAAAAGAGAGAAGAGTTTTTGGTTAGTTTACGAGAAGGAAGAAATTAGCATTGTTTTCTAATCCTCTCTTCTTTTCTTTTTCTTTTTCATGTTTCAGATCGCCTCGATCCCCTTTATTTATTTACGTTCAATATGCAATGAATCAAAGCAATTTATTCCCAAAAATTGATTACATGAACCCGATTGTGTGGATCAAATTAATCTATTAAGCACTCACCATAAGAACTAGTGATAATGATGGAACCTACTAACTATGAGGGGTGTAACTCAACTAGTCAGACCATAAGTTTGCTTTATAGAGATCACCGGTTCGAGTTCCACAAACCTCAGAGTCATTGAAGGCTTACATGGTCGTTAATTTCAGGACCTATGAGATTAGTTGAGGTGCGTACAACCTGACCCGAATATCCATATTAATAAAAAAAAAAATGAAATCTAGTACACTAAACAATCAAAATGCCTTTCCTTAAAATGAAATTTATGCATAAATCCCTTTCACCTATGTTTGACCGAGTTGTTTCTTTTGTGAACATCCAACTCTATTATGCATGGTTCACAAATGTCAAAGGTGTCCAATGATAAACTATAGACTGTTTGGAATTAATTCTTAACAGTAATTGAATTTAATTATAATATTTAATTTAAATTTAATCAATAAATTAGTTGAATTTATATGTTTAAAAAAAATAAAATTTAATTCATTTTATTTCCTATATTACTTTTATCTTTTTTCTTTAAAGATCTCTAAAACAAAAAATGAATATATGGATATTTTAGGAAAGTTAGTTTTAATATGAATTTTTTTTTTTTGAAATTGTAAATCACAGAAGTTAACTTTTGATTTCCTTTTGTATAATTTTTAGATATTGAATTTTATTTGAAACTTAATTTTTTAAAAAAAAATTAATTCAAAGGGTTTATATATACCCCTTTGATTCTTTAAAATAACTCAAAATTTTATTTTTCAACTCAAAATAACTCAATGCCTTGCCTCCGCCTCGCGTCGCAAATGGGGAGCTATGTTATGGACTTTTCTTTAGTCTTCAATTTAAATGAAAATCATCCTTTTCAAAAAATAAATATATAGATGAAAAGATAAATCATGGATATCTCCCTCTAGCCCGTGGATTTTCTTGGTAAGTCCGAGCCCATTATGATATCTCGGCTAGTTGCCCATAATTGTCGAGCATTGATAACACTGGGTCAAAGCCTTCCATCGAGCCCTATTCCGTATTCGCACTGTGACTTCTATCAAGCCTTCCATTGAATATTTAAACAGATGTGGAATATGTTAACGGTTTCGTTTGGATTTCTCTAAATGGGGCGAATACACGTTACCATCCCATCCCATAAGCAAAACTAGGAATTGCTTAGGGGCCACAGCACCCCCAAAGTCTTGGGAGTTTTTAATTTAATCCTTGTTTTTTTTTTTAGTTTTTCGAAATAATTAAGTATTTGGCATCCTCATTTAAATCCCCATTTCATGAATTTAAATGCGAGTGTGTACCCGGAGAGCATGGTGCTAATGCACCCTAAAAGAGGGTCCGCTAATGTAGGCATCACATGCTCTTTGTTTGACCTCCTAAAGTGGTGCTCTGTGGCCTGTGGGAAGAAACTGCTCAGTCAGAAATCAACGTATATAATTAAGCATTAAACGACTCGCTGCGATTGGATGGCATTAAGAAATGACGAGGGTTTCAGTAGCGACTAAAGATAAACTATTGTGCTTGGTTTCGACATTTCCGCTTAGGTAAAGACTATAGAGGAGATCATTAATGGGAGAATGTGATACTAGTTAGTCAACTGCGAAACACCAATTAAACCATTCGATCTATAGAGGGATCTCTTGAATCTCTTTTATATGTATAATACATGCATAGCACCGTCGGAGAAAGAATCGCACGTATCTGACTTTCTTTATGGAGTTTTTGGAACTAAAATACATAAACAGAACTATATATGCCTCACACATGTATAAGAAGCCTTGCTCGCCTCTTTACATCCCATTTTAGCAAAGACAAGATGGCATCTTCTGTTTATACTTTATTGTCATTCACTTTTTACACAATCTTCCTCTCGTCTGGATCATATAAAGCTGAAGCTAGGAGATTCAATGACATCTCTTCTCTTGTTAGTAAAGGCCTCTTTGATTCCATATTTCTACACAAGGACAACAACGCATGCCCTGCTAAAGATTTTTACACGTACAACTCCTTCATTCAAGCATCTAGATCTTTTCCTCGGTTCGGCAGGACAGGTAGTTCTATAAAGAGGAAGCGAGAAATTGCAGCTTTTCTTGCTCAAATATCCCATGAGACCACAGGTGGGTGGCCTACCGCACCCGATGGACCCTTTGCATGGGGTTTGTGCTTCAAGGAAGAAGTGAGTCCACAAGGTAATTACTGTAACTCAAGCAACACTCGATGGCCATGCTCCCCTAGGAAATCCTACAAGGGAAGAGGGCCTATTCAACTATCATGGTAATATTCATTCGTTAAACAAGCATTGCATTCAGGATCCATGTTGATTTCAATTTGGTTTCAATATTAACAAGGCTACTTAAACTTATTTTGATGATGTTGGGCAGGAATTACAATTATGGACCGGCAGGTAAGGCATTAGGATTCGATGGGCTTAACAACCCAGATATAGTGTCTAACAACTCCGTAATCGCCTTCAAGACAGCTCTTTGGTTTTGGATGACTAAGCAGAGCCCAAAACCATCTTGCCACAACGTCATGATTGGAAAATATAAGCCAACAGCAGCTGGTGTGGCAGCTAATCGGACTGCCGGCTACGGGTTGGTGACTAACATCATCAACGGTGGTCTTGAATGTGGAATA
>Ga0325410_1008948_pt1 | contig 10787 bp, 4 predicted proteins | sample PopdelMetagenome_16_FD_206182 | JGI IMG/M metagenome (GOLD analysis project Ga0325410, IMG submission 206182) | Populus deltoides microbial communities from Bellville, Georgia, United States - Xylem-PdIQD-R3 | ecosystem: Host-associated > Plants > Phyllosphere > Stem > Wood/Secondary xylem...
CATCAAATTCCTATAATTGATAGCGTAAGTCAGACTACGACGTGCTTAAAGTTAAAATAGTACAACACTCCCTCAATTCTCATGATGATGCTATAGGTAAACTACAACTCTAATTCCTATCTCATCCGTCACTTGCAATAATCTTCAACCACACTTGAGGATGATTACAAGGAGGAATGGAAGAATCTTCGCTAAATTTCTCATTTATATTGGTGTTATATCTCTCCAAATAAAATCGGGTTTTAAAATTTAATTATATTTTATATTATTGATACAGATAAATAATTTTAAATTAATGATAACTATCAAAATACTTACTACGAATGGATACACTCTTTTATCAACGAAAATTTTATCCTATCTCTTTTTTTTATATATTAGTTTCCTTGTATAACTCTATCAGAGTCGTTCTTGACCCAGTTCTTTTCTTGTATATTAAATAGCTAAGTCTCGGTAATAAATACATAACTAAGACTTCAAGACAAATAATGAAATATATCACAATGAAATCTTACTTGGTGTTAGGCATGATAGGTAAATGAAATCGCTCCTCTAGCATGCTTCTCATCCAACCATGAGTGTTTTTATTTTGATTTTGTTTACTGGATCATGAATGCTTTATAAGAGTATTTGATACAACAAACTTAAGATGCATTTTCCAATTATAATATGTGATATATTTTGATCTATATCTTTTTCACATCTCTATATCATTCGATTTGGCCTTGTATAGGTATCATAAAAAAAAATCACATAACCTGGTACACTTAATTGTTAAATCATATATGATTTAATTTGTTATACATAAGTTAGGTAAGAAAATAAAATAAAACACATTTAAAATAATATAAAATTAATATGACACTTAATTATGAAAACATATTGAATATTGGTTCTTTAAACTTTCATAGTTGCATTATGATTTTTTCATACTCTCCTCACAAGCGACTCGTTGCTTTTGTTTGACCAAATTTTTTTTTAAATTTATTTCATAATTTAAAAAACTAGATACTCAAATTTGAAATTATTTATCTAAACTTAAACTTTCTCCACCAAACATTTACCATATAAATCCATTTAGGATGGTCATCAAGTTGACTCCATTAAATAATGGTTCTTCAAATGACTATTTCATCGTACATTACCAGAAAGTTAGCAAATAACAACAAAAATGTTAAAAGAAAAAAATTTATAGGTAGTTTTTTATGGAAATAATGACATAATATTTCCTATCAGTAGATTTCGATGGAAATTGTGATAGAATAAAAAAAATCAATAAAAATCCCATTGGTAATTCAACACATTAGCAACATTGATGGAAATGGTGATGGAAATTATATTGAAAAATTTAAATGAATTAAAACTAGACAGTTCTCTTTTTCCTTATAAATATAACCATCCAAACCACCAGCATTAATATATATTTGTTAGCAGTGTCAACTTTTCTCTTTTGGTTCTATCTTTTATGAACCTTCACTATACCAAGTACGTAAACTTACCTATTATTTTGTGACCCATTTATGTGTAGGTTAGTTTATTGAATATTTTTTTTTGTAGTATTTGTAATTGCCTTATATATTTAAGTGTTTTACAACTTTTTCCTAAATAGTTTTGTTGTATTAATGCATGATGTGTATGTTAGGATTTGTTTTGGATTTGGGGGGAATTGATTTTATTTTTTATTTGATGAAATTGAGATTAAGTTTTTAACTTAGATAATTGAAGACATGATGGGTAATTTAATGGGTACTAATTATATTTTATTAAATTTATTGTTAAGCTAGAAATTTAAGGAAAATTAATTTTTTTAGAATTAATAATAATTAAAAAGTATTAAATTAGATTGAATAAGTTTGGATTGAATAAATGATGGATACTTAATTGGATACCGATTAGTTTTGTTAATTTTATTGTTTAGTTCATATGTGATGGAAAATAGAATTTGTATGGAGATCATAATTAATTATTAGATTGAAAATTCATTTTAATAAAAAAAATATTGGAATTGATAAATACATTATTAATAAATGTTGTCATCGATAATTTGGGTGGAATTGATAGTTACATTACCAAACATAATTTAGAGGGGGTCCAACTAGATTATTTTTTTTCTCTTATCCATGTTCACAAACATGAGGCTTATAAATAAAATGAACTCTAGGTTGAACTTTATTTTTCATGTATTAATCTATATTTGTGTGCATCATACAAGTTATACAAAGTTATAATTTGGGTGGAATTGATAGTCACACCCCTTTCCGACGGTTCACACTTTAGCTTTTTATCATATTATTATATTAGATAGAACTTTGTATTAATTTCTAATAAGTACATATTGGTTTTATATATTTCAAGTCAAGATGTTACTATGCTGTGTTAAAAGAATGAATACCTTAATATATATTAATAACTATAATATATGGTAATGTCATGACCTTTATAATTGGAGGTGTAATGTATGTACTTGTATTTTAAAGAAATGATGGATGATGCACCTCTTATATGAGTATTGATTGAATGAAATGAATGTGAACTAGGTTTTTAATATGTTTGCAGGTAATTAATACAAGACATAATTTTGGATAGGTTCCGTGCAGAGGAAACTTTACCAAAATTTTTGTTGAATTGAATAAATTTATTATTTTAGTCAGAAGATTTCTAATATGTTAGATATATATGTGTAGTGTACAATAGTGTTACAAGTTATGTCAAAAATCACTCGGAATAAAATATAATAAAATGAAATAAAAACGAGGTAACTTAAAAAATATATCACTTTTAATTTTAACTGTAAATGATTGATTGCATGTATAAAAATACCAAAATAAAAATGTGAGGCATTACATCTATTATTAGTAGATGTTTTATTAATGTGATGCAATGCTTTTTGTAAAAGTATATCGGAATTAAAAAACACAAGTTTAATAACTTTCTAGGCTTGTGTGTTGGATATTAATATATCAAAATTATATATAAAAAAAAAACTTAAAAACTTTAATATGAACGCATTACAAATACTTTACCAAACACAAAGTAAATCTTCACAAACTTGCCAAATCATAATTATGGTAAAACACATCTTCATTATCACATTACTTCGTCTTCTCCATGGAAAAAAAAATTTTTGGATTCTAAAAAATATTTAAAATTGGCGTAAAGATACTTACCGCATCATATTAGATAAATATTCCATCACAAAATAGTTTGTGATAGTTGAGTTTTAGAGAGAGAGAGAGAGAGAGAGAGAGAGAGAGAGAGAGAGAGAGAGAGAGATTTGGGATTTTTCACTTTTTTTTCTTTATATTTTTGGAACAATTATTTTCCATTTATCCAATTTATTTATATTGCACTGTTAAGGAGAAATGCAAATAACATGAAGATAACTACTGTGTAAAGCTGGATTGAAAGATAAAATGGAATAAACTAAAGTGAAACTTGAAATAGGCCTCATGAGGATTTCAACAATTACTATAAGTTCAAATAAATAAATAAAAAAAGTCCCAACATTGATTTAGGAGTCATGATACAAGGACTTTGCCCTGTTTGGGATTGCGATCTAACAAAAGTCGGCTAAAATTTAATTTTTTAATTTTTTCAAATTATTTTGATGTACTAATTAAAGATATATTTTAAAAAATAAAAATAAATATTATTTTAATGTATTTTTAAGTGAAAAAAACTTTAAAAAACAATCACTATCCCAAACATCCCTTTGAATAACATACTACCCAACAGGGGAAAATTAAATTTTTATTTAAGTTTTTTCAGTGACTTAATTGTGCATAGCATTAGTACTCTAATTTTTATGTACACTTAAAAAATGGTTTTCAGAATAAGTGTGTAAAAAAACTGAAAAACCGATTAAACCGAGAAAACTGGAAAAAAAAATAACAAAAAAAACTGAACCGTGAAAAGAAACCGTTTCAAATTTTAAAAAAACTAACCGGTTCGTTTGGTTTTGGTTTTATAAGCCTAAAACCGAAAAAACTGAGCCAAAACCGAGCCAAACCGGTTTTTATCCTAAAAAGCCAAACCAAACCGAAACTGGTCTATTTGAATCAGTTTCAGTTTTTTTTTTTAATTTTGATTTCATTATTTATTTTTAATAAAAATCAAACCAAACAAAAAAATAATCCTTTTAGAGTTTCTCATGTACCAACAACGAGACGAGATGACAAAGTTTGTATTTTCAGTTATGAAGTAAGAGGGAAAAAATCAAGGTTGTTAAAATCGCGAGTGGATTCTTAAAATCTTACGATTTTACAAAGTCAACATGTATATAACGTGTTAAATCAGGTTAAAACTCGAAATCGGTCAAAATCAGTCAAGCACGGTTAAAATCGAACCAATTTTACGAGTTTGACCGATTTCGAGTTTTAACCTGAAAAAGAAAAAAATTTTACTGTCTTCTTGTTTGAGTCCCCTGACACTTTACTACATAGTCCCTACTCCCCAGTCTCCCCTTACCCCGTTGCCCAAATCTCAAATTTTCAATCTTAGCAGACTAACACCAGCATTAAAAGATCTTAAGTATGAGAAAGCCTTATACTGTATTTTAGGTCGGGAAGACATGATCGGAGGATCGAAATCATAGAAAGACAGAGGTAGATGGTGAGGAAATAAAGGAGTAAATAAGATATAGGAATACTTATATAGAGAGAAATACTGTGTTTTAGACTAACAATTTGTTAACTACAAAGAGAGACGAAAAAGTCTCAGAGAGAACTTGAAATACATGTCTTGCTTGGTAGGATATATGAACATTATTTCTAGGACTTGTTACTAACATAAAAAAAGGTGAAAGGTGAGGTGACATGAGATTAAATTGATGTCATTTTATACGTTTTTATTCTCGTTGTCATAGGTTTACTGTATTGGTCTCTGTTATTTTTTTTTGAAGTTGGTGATATACCTTAAAATGTTATATCATCTCACTAGTTGCCTGCAGTGTGTTTCAGAACATATCCTCTAGAAAATGTTCTGAAACTCTATCAATAAAACATAGTTGTTCAATCTTATTTTTTCTTTTTGTATTTTTAAGTTATTTAAACCATGTATGAATTTTTATTTGAATTATTTATTTTAAAGTGTTTGGACATTTGTATTATTTATTTCACTTTTATTTTAATTGTGTTATATTATTATTTACTACTTGATTGAAATTGTCAATATATAATTAGTTAAAATATTTTTCTAGCAATTTTAAGATCTAAATTTATATTGTATATTTTGTGTCGTGTAAAAAAAAATATTTTTAATAATTTAAAAAAAAAAAAATCAAAACCTGCTCGAAAAAGCCTCTTAGAGTGCAAAAAACCCAAAAGGGGCCACAGTACTGTAAGCCCAACCAAACACCTTTTAAATTACAAATATATATTTACAAACAACCTTTGCTTATATCATAAAATTTCAGTCAACTCGGCCAAAATACATCTTATACACAAAAATGATGAAGAGAAAATTCAAAGATATTGCCTAAGTCACACCATTACATGATGGAGCAGGCATGAGGATTTTCATCACTGAAGATGGCACTAGCTTCTTCATCAACAATGGTGGCATAAGCTGGCTTTTGATAGTAACCAAACTCTTCTTCATTGTAGCCATGCTTGTCGTAGTTGTATGAAGCGGTAGACTTGTTTTCATAGTAAGTAACTATTTCTTTTTCATGCTGCTGCTGATAATAGTACTGTTGGTTGAAGTTATAGGATTCAGGATTGTATGGGTATGGCCATAGCTCAGCTCTTCTTCCTGTCTTCCTCACTGCTTTAAGAACTTTTCTCTGGTCTGCCCATCCCATAACTGTTACTTTTTGCATATACATGTCTATATCGATATCATCCACTCCTGTGAAAAAAAAAGAAAACGATGTTTATATATAATCCATCAGTACGTACGTCTCTCACACACAAACACGAGAAAAAAAATATAAATATTTGAAATGAAAGTAACATATAATGCGACGTACGTACCATCTAGTTTTTGAATAGCCTTCCTTATCATGGTCTCGCAGCCAGCACAATCCATATAGACTTTCATCTCTGTGATCTGAAACATTAGAACAAAGGGTTTATTTTGGTCAGCATGCATATGATTCTAATGCTAATTAAATTAACATCAATAATTTCTTGGCTACAAAATCAACACAGCTTCTAATTGACAAGAACGAGAACGAGAATATATATAGTTTAATGAAGTATATACTATACTAGATTAAATACGAAATGCATGGATACACACACACACACACACACGGAGTTATAGTTAACCCTTTTAATGGTATTGTATGCTAGCTAGAATTTAATTTTGATTTTAGAGATGAGCTAGCTAGAATATTTACTCCTAGCAAGCTTAGCTTAATTACGGTTGTGTGATACTAATAATTATTCGATGCAAGAACACGTTTATAATTGCTGGACTACAAAACCTTAACACAGCCGTTAGATAGGTAGCAAATTAATTAATGACGCATAGCAAGAACATTATAAAACATTTTTCATGTAGAAATTATAAAAGTTATGAACGCATCATGCAAGTGCTAAAAGAAGGAGATAGAGAGCTTGAGAAAGACTTCTTACAGTCATCTTGGGAGCTTAATAGAAATCTTATAAGCTAGCTAGGAGCTCTGGTTGTTTTTAAATGTTGAACTGTATGTATGAGGATATGATGAAGAATGACTTGAGAAGTGGGTGTATATATAGAGCGCAGGAAGCAGCTTACGTTTCATTTTACTCGTTTCTTCTTGGGAGTTAATACAAGGCATAGAACTAGAAGAGGGATAAGATAGAATAAAATATACGAAGTCCCCCACAGACCTTTTCTTTTTTTCTTTTCTTCAAGTTGCTTCTAAGCGACAAAACTTGAACAAAGATTCGGCAGAAAGTGCATAGCAGCTGCTTAGAAGTCAGACAGCTCCATCGATGGCTTTTACAACTTGCTCAGGCCAAACAAAGATACAAGAAATATTCAAGCATATATTACCTTCATATCTCTCACACGTTAGAGGTTCCTTTCAAGTATAGATCAAATTCATTTTGACACGAATTTCAGATCAAAGTTCCCACATATATAAATATACACATCTTGTTAATGAAGTATACCAAAATATTAGTTTCATGTTGGCTATGGAACCTACCACGACGAATATCATATCGTTTAATCAATCAATTCACTATATATCATTCAAGTTTTTACTTGGAATCTTTTTGTCAAAGCGACCGCGTAGGGTATAAAAAATGGATGTGCATAAAAAAGAAGAAGTATGCTGGTACATGGCCGTATTCCAGCGCATTAATGACCCTACCTATCTATATTGCAATTTAAACGTTAACCAAAGCTGGCTTACCCAAATAGTTGGGTAAGGCTAAATGAGTGTATGATTTAGTTTGTTAATTAACACCTTAATTATAGGTCAAATTAAGATCTAGACAAGCAAGCTAACATCTCAATAATTAACTGATCATGTGTTAAGTTAATTAACAATGGTTGATGAAAGAGCGTTGAAGTTGGTGCAAATGGTGGGCAAGTTCTTTGAAAATGACCTCGTTGGAGATTGTTATCAAACCGATGCTGTCTCTGGATCGCGATTTGAGGCCCAGTCCGTCTCAGAACCATTTTTCTTTTCAGTTGACAAATATTATTTGGAGAGACACAAAAGTTTTAATGTCGTAATAATAAAGTATTGCAGTCATAAACTAACTCAGCACTCATCCGTCACCTAGCCACTGCAATTTCTTGGAAACCATCCAACGGTAGTGTCTTGAAGTCTTAGGTCAGCTCTAATCAATTACTTGATTGTGCTTCGTGAGCAAGGTTTGCTTTAATTTTTTGCTTTTTTTTTTTTTTTTGGTCTTAAAGAACACTTGTGGTAGGTAGCTCTAACCCATTTTCTTTTTTCTGGTGATAGTTATTTTGAGAGAGAATTTCTTTTTCCATCCTAAGAACTGATGAGGTAATCGTGGAGAGGAAAAAATAATAGCAACCTGAAAATTATTACTCGTATATCCAACCAGAAATATATTTAAACTCTTAGTTCTGTTAAAATTATCACTCATTGCAACTTCTAGGCATGTATCCAACATAATCCTTCCACTTATTTTTTTTTATGACCCAAAGGGGACAGATATGCCATAAAAAGTTTACCCCTAGCTCGACGGTGAACTCTAATCCATCAATTGAATTTTATTTAAGGGCAAGCTTTGCTCTAATTATAAGCTTTTCTTCTTGTTTTATTTTCCTAAATAAATAATTATTATGCCCCATATACAATGAAAATTAAGGAACTGGAAAAAGAAATCCCAATTTAGCATATTATAGAACTTAATTAATGATGCTGGATCCCAAAAGTTAATCAAGATACTTTTTGCCATAAGAATTTATTAAGCTCTAATTAGATCAACTCCAAAACGACCAAAAATGGATTTGACAAAAGCAAGAGTGGACATACATGTAGTTCATATCATCCATATAACATATATTGAATTTAAAATGGGTGGGTTTTGGTTTCGTCTAAAAAAAACACCTTTATGACATGGGGTGTTCCATTCTTAATATTTTTTTTATGTATTTTATAGTCATGTATTTATTAGATTTGGGATTATTTTTCCAACATTTTTTAACTTACAATTATTTTTTAGGTTGTATTGGGTTAGTATTTTCAGAACATAATAAATATATATAAAAACGATAAAAACTTGTTTGATTGAAATATAAAAAGTGAATTTAAAGTGAATTTCTATACTTTTAAAATAAAAAATATACAGAGACATGTCTTTATTGTTTTTATCTCTTCTATTTCAAAACAACAACTAAACACATTACCTTAAAGTTATTTCGGACTTTAAGGACTTTAAGATTTCAAGGGGTTATTTTTGTAGTTAGGAATGTTCGTTTTCATCATTAACACTTTAGAACATCGAGGAGAGTATTTTTAATTCTTTCTAATACATTTGATATTGAAGTTATATCTTTAAAATTATCCAAGAAAAAACTTATTTTTAGTTAATGCACAATTTATATCTTTAATTATTCAAGAAAAAACTTAGTGTTAGTTAGTGCACAACTTAGTCTGAGGATCCCCTTTTCTCAAATTAAAAAATATATTAAACTTAATAATTGAATGAATCATTAACAAAAAATATAAGGAGTGGGAAAAATATTGTAGCACTAAACATAAATTATTATGGATTTTAATAATGAATTGATGATTTTACCCTTCATCAAATCAGCCTAAAAGACAAAACTCAAGGGTAAAATGGTCTTTTCCTAGTGTTGTCATTCTTGTTTTTATTAGGGGTACAATGATATTTTCCTATTTTTAAAGCAGTAAAATACATTTACTATTCTTAAAAGCAAAAAATCAGATAAATAGTCTCTAGGGTTTTTTTTTAAGATTTCACATTTTTTTAGCACTGAATATACTACAATAACCTTAGTTTCAAAATTTAGTTAAGCTTTCTTTGGGGGTATTTTTGTATTTTAAACTGTAATTTTTTTTTTTGTTGTTATAAGGTTGATTGAGGGGTAAATTAGTCTTTCTTAATAATTAAGAAATATTAAAAAAAACTTCGTCAGGTGAGTGAGAGAAGCCACATTGCTTCGGCAACACGTGTGCCGTCATAAAGAGGTTAACAATTTACTTCTTCCTCGTCATTCAATTCCTCACTACATCTTCTTCCTTGTCAACTGACGCGTGTTAGGTTTTAATAGATGAATTCTCTCTAAAGCTATTTTTTTCTTTCTCTTTTCTCTTTTAATTTTGTCCATCAAGATCCGTACTTGGCATGTAAAATTTTAGAGCAGTCCTTTTAGTTAGGTATATTTGAATATTAGTTCTTATATTTTTAATTGTTTAATTTTTATTCTTGGCCTTTTGTAAGTTTTTTTTTCAATTGTATCCTTCAATCTAGGATTTTTTTTTTGGGGATTTTCAAATTTGGTCTTGACTTATTTCTTCTTTTTTTTTCATTTGTTTTTTTACCTCTTTTGTAAACTTTCAATTATTTTCAATTTCATCCTTTAATCAAGATTTTTTTTTAATTTTTTTAGATTTGGTCCTCATTCTCTTTTGTGATTTCTTCTTTAATTCTTTTATGAAATTGATTTTTCTTTTCAATTTAGCCTTTCAATTCAAAATTATCCATCATTTGTTTTTTTTTAAATATGGTCCCCATTCTTTCAAATGCTAGTTTTTTTTTTATTTTGAATCATTTTTTTTTGTGACTGATTTGTTTTTCAATTTCATTATTTGACATTTAATTTATTGAGATTTGTGTTTCATGGTTTTTCCAGGTTTGATATTTCCAGTCAAATAACTCGAGTTACAGGTTCACATTTTTTTTTGTTTACTTATTTTTTTTTATCTTATTACTCAATGTTGATTTTTTTTTTAGAATAAGTTTCATGGTTTTCTTTATTTTTTTTTATAGGGTCATCTTAATCTCATGATCTAATCTGAGGGTTTGATGGGTTAACCCAAATGAGCTTGCACTTTTTTTTAGCTTTTAATTATTGTTTTTTCTTTTGGATCCTTTTGTGTGGTTGATTTTTCTTATTTCATCATTGAATATTTGATTTATTAGGAATTGATTTTCATGGTTTTTCCATGTATGATGCTTCCGATCAAATGGCTTGTGAAATGAATTTTATGGGTTAACATAGATTTGCATTGTTTTCTTTTGTGTTTCTTTTTTCATTATTCAATATTAATTTTTCTCATTTGATATTGATTTTTTACTTTCTAATAATATGCTTATTTTTTAAAATTAGTTTTTATTCATATTTGTTTT
>Ga0325410_1008949_pt1 | contig 10786 bp, 3 predicted proteins | sample PopdelMetagenome_16_FD_206182 | JGI IMG/M metagenome (GOLD analysis project Ga0325410, IMG submission 206182) | Populus deltoides microbial communities from Bellville, Georgia, United States - Xylem-PdIQD-R3 | ecosystem: Host-associated > Plants > Phyllosphere > Stem > Wood/Secondary xylem...
TAGGTTTCATTATTGTCGAAGGAACCAAGGGTCCTCCTGTTCTTGTTGTTGTGTTTTGACATCTGATTTGTTTTTTCAGCTAGGGAACTATAACGGTAAAGATTTTTAGAGTTAGTTATCTTGTGATATACTGTGTGATCTCAAGTTAATGGTGATGTTAGCAGTTTCATTTTCAAAATTTAAATTTTATCAATACTTAGGTGGGTTTGTCTGGGAATGGGGTTAGATTGTGTTTTTTTAAAAATATTTAATTTTAATGTGCTCATATTTAAAATATATTTTTAAATAAAAAATCTTTTAAAGAATAATTTTTATCACGTTCTAAATAAACAAACGCACGCTTGGTGTTATACTTTGAAGATTAAGATCACATCCATCAATAAATTAAATATTTTTTATTTAGATATTCTAAAATAAAAACTGAAGTGTTTAATAAATTTTTTTTTTATTCTTGTTTATGGTAATATTCTTTTTTCATGGGATTATCGAGAAAAAAAATTATGAAATTGAATCGTTTCCTTTTCTTTCGTTGGATATTTCAAGTTGATATTTTCATTAAAAAGGAAAAAACTTAGAGAACCTCCTTTACTTTGACTTTGAGATATTAACTAATATACTAAACTGTTAGGAGGATTTACTGTTCTCCACAAACAAAATACCGTAGATTACCGCAGTAATTCATAGTGTTTTTCTTTTTTTTTTTTAGCTTTTTTTTTTCTGTTTTTTTTTCAAATTTTTTTTCCAACTTTCTTATTTTTTCTTTTTTTTTCATTTATTTTTTTTCTAAAATTATTTTTGTTGATTTTACCTTTTAAATATTAACCTGGTTAAAATTTTTGTTTTATAATTTTTTTCTTTAAAATACTGTGGATTGCTGTGATATTTTTCCACTTAGTTTTTCTATTTTATTTTTTTATTTTTCAAAATTATATTTGTCGATTTTTTTATAATATTGAGCTGATTGAGAATTTGGTTTTGTAATTTTTTTTCCTTTAAAACATTGTTGATTGCTACAGTATTTCTCCGCATGATTTTTTTCTCTCCAAAATTATCTTTTTTTATTTTATTTTTTAATATTGAGCTGGTTAAAAATTACAGTTACAATATGTAAGGAAAACATTGTAATTTTTTTTGAAAATTATTGTTCATTGCTGCAGTGTTTTTTCCCACATGGTTTTTTGTATAATTTTTTTTTCAAATTATCCTTTTCAATTTTATTTTTTTAATATTAAGTTGTTTGTGAATTACAATTACAAGTCATTACAAATAAGGCTAAATCATGTAGGGAAGCACTATAGCTTTCATCACAAAATACTGTGAATTGCTACAGTGTTTCCAACATGATTTTTTTTTCCTTTTTTTGTGTTTGTTTTGTTATTTTTTTTCTAAAATTGTCTCTGTCGATTTTTTTTATATATTGAGCTGATTAAGAATTTAGCTTTATAATTTTTTTCTTTAAAACACTGTGAATTGTTGCAGTGTTTTTCCATGTGATTTTTTAATGATTTTTTTAAAAATTATCTTTGTCGATTTTTTTTAAATATTGAGTTGGTTAAGAATTATAATTACAATAAAACTAAATCATATGAGGAAAGCGTTGTATTTTTTCTCACAAAACACTGTGGATTGCTACAATATTTCTCTAAATGGTTTTTTATTTTATTTTATTGGAAAAAGCGTTATAGTTTTCCTCACAAAACATTGTCAATTGCTACAACGTTTTTTCTTATGGGTTTTTTTCCTTCCAAAATTATCTTTGTTGGTTTTTTTTTTAATATTAAGTTGGTTGAGAATTTAGCTTTGTAATTTTTTTTTCTTTTTATTAACTGAAAAGCTAAATCATGTGGCGAAAACACTGTATCTTTCCTCACAAAACACTGTAAATTACTACAAATCATTTTGTTCAGTCTCTAAGTTTTGGATCACCAATACAACTTTTTTTTCATCATGAAATATTTGCTTTATTATACCTTTAATTTCTATTACTGATCTAGCACTGATTCACAATTATAACACTATTAAATGTATTTATTTTATAAACTAGCGGCAGCGCGCGGACATCTCATCTCGTCTTCCACTAATTACTGTAAAATTGAAAGATTGAGACCTTTCAAGTTCGCAGAGACTTTCTAATTCGAACACACAACTCTACTTTTCCAGTCTCGGAGGAAAACGTTTCCAGGAATTGTGAATTGTGGTTGACTGAGCTCCTCGGCATCATTTTCCATGACAGCTCTCCTCCAGAAGACTGCGCACTTCTCCCATTGTCAATGGAATTCCTTGGCAGCTCTCTCTCTAACACCAGCATTTGTAATCGTAACGCCATTCATGTCATCGTCCAGCAATATTCTCAGCTTAACATCTCTGGAGCCATTGGCATGGCAGTTCATCTTCACCATCATTTGCTGATGAAAATCAGATCACTCCAAAATACACTCACGTAATATCATCGATAATTATTCTTCCACGAGGATAGATCATTGAAAACGATAGATTGAATAATCTACCATTCGAAAACAAATTAGATTGCTGCTGGCAGTGACAAATGCATGCCTTGTTGGGCCATGGAAAATGAATGACCATGGATTTATCTACACTGTTTGCAACTGGAGATGCTTATCAACGATCTATGTATCCTGGCCCAAGGAAATCCAATTAGCCATGAGACCCATGGGCTAATTTTAACTGGAACTATGGCAAAATTGCAGTGCAAAATTAAGCTCGGCCTCCCAAACTTCAAGACAAAAACTTTCAGCTTACGGGCATAGAGCGAGGGCAAAACAAGCAAGACCTAAAAACTTACACAAGAATGAGGATAGCCTGGTGCAAAGCTAATGGCTGATGAGGTTCCTAGCATCACAAGGCTATCTCTTGATTTGCTAAGAAATCAGCGGCAGTAGCAAGCTGTCCTCTATATTTGTTGTGTTCATTAATGACTAGCCCATCACAAGAAAGGACTTTAAAACTCATCAGCTAGTGCTTGATGAGTCCTCGGCTCCTAACACAAGGCAATATTTAAGGCTGCAGTTAAAAAAAAGGAGATCGGGTAGATTATTAAATTGACAAAGTTATGCTTAGGAGATGGCCAAGGAGAACATTTTCGGACTAATACTAAACACAATCCTTGATTTCTTTATCCTTCTTCCATCAGTAGTGCCATTATCAATACAAAACTCAAGATATAGGTTTTGAAATCAAGGTGTATTTGGAAGTATTTCTTTACTTTTGTCGATTACGTTGCATATCTCGGCCGAAATGAATTCTTTGATTTGAGATTTATTCCCAAAGTAAAACCCACTGGACTAATTAATTATTATTAAAGCAAGAAATTATATATTCTAATGGTTTAAGCTTCATCACCATTTTATAGTTATAGTTATCTCGAAAAAGTCTATTTTAAGCCATCTTTGTTTGTTGTTTTGCAATCAAGTCGTGTTTTTTTTAAGACAAACCATGCTCTTCATTACAATTAATTTTTCCACAAGTTGAGAATCAAGACCAGACAGTTTAGGTAGCACTTGTCTGCTACATGTGAAGACAATCTTGTATTTTTATCGAAGAAATAGTCTTTCGTAGTCAATGATTGCGCAATCATTAAAGTATTATACATTAACGCGTGTCCATTCTCCCACTGATTAAGCTATTTGAATTCTGCAGTCTTGACTTGGACGAAAAACAAAGAAAGAAAAATGTTTCGAAATTATGGGTTATGGCTATATATCGATAACAAGGAATCCTCTTTCATGCAAGTTGTCTCGAGGCAATAATTTCAGGAGACTGAAAGAAACATATCAACAATTAAAAATTTAGTAGCCAGGATTCCTCGGCATCAATTATGAATAAGAAAATTTAAGAGCTCTTAATTTATATTTTATTGTATTCCTATATATGGTACTCAATGTGTCAAGTCACCTCTATAAATAGCTAGCTAGAGCAACAAGAATTTATGCCAATCCGTGAACAGATTGGAGAAACATGCATAATCCAATCGCATCAAGTTCGAATGGAGAAGTCAAAGAAGATTAAAGAATGGATTCCAATTTCTTTTGAGAATGCTCCAAACTGATCGAAAAGTCGAGTAAAAAGTTGCTACTTGTCTCAAGTCAAATTTTAAGAAATCTGCGTTTCTTGATGAACTAATAACATCCTTATTTGCCTCGAACAGTACAGTTTGTCATAGTCATAAACCTTCTATTCGATTAAGGCTACTCAAATAATTTGTAATCGACTCCTATGGCTATTAGTAAACACACTCCACCTAATACGTTAATGCTGTGGCTTGTCAGCTCTCAAATGTCCCATTTAAACCCAATTTTTCATTTGAAAAATATGATCTCTGATCAATGCCATTGAGTCCTAATTAATGGAGAGAGAGCTTTCTTTGACTTGTTAACCAGACGAGACGTTGAAGAAAAAAACAGAAGGATTCTAATTACATTCACTAGAGGTACAAGAGGGAGCTGGTCGTTAAATCAAAGATTGAGAGCTTCACAATCAAGCTTGTTTAATTAATTTGTTTACAGAGGAAAGTTGGTCATTAAATCAAATAATGATCGTGATATTATAATGATCTCTGCGTGATTATTTAATAACCAATCTTTCACAAGTGCCCGTCCTTGTCTGCTCGAGCCTTCATGGATAGGTTTTAATTCTTTCATCCGTCATATCTAGTGATGAGTAGAGTATTAGAACGAAATGATCTTGTAAATACACTTTGCCGGTGTCTTTGAAGAAATCCGAGCACACTACTTTTCTCGAGATATTTTGTATGTCACTTGGAATGGAATAACAAAAATATTGTTGAAATGATCTGATCGAGGTCTTAAACATACGAATAGAAACCCGTTACGCATGATGATTAGTTTTTCGAGACATGTTCGATTTGAGAAACATGACTGGATGTTTGAATATTCGGTTCAACACCATCTTTAGCAAAGCATCGCAGTTACTTCTCAACACAAAGCTAGCGCTCAAGAAGCCACCCTTGTGATGCCGAATGAGGATCGGAGATCGAGTACTGGTTGCAAATTAATGCGAATATTGTAGAACATCACTTCGTTTCAAGGCAATTGCACAATCTCTCTGTTGTCAAGAACATGGAGCAATTACCAATAAATATTAAAATAGAAGATAAATTAGAAAAACATAAGATTTAACGTTTACTGTATAAAAATAGAGCTACATGGTATTTTTTTAATAATAAATCCTAAATAGTACAAAAAAACCTAACCATCGATCCAAAAAATACTAATAATTTTTTCTAATATCATTCCTAACAACAAAATAATAAATAAACCTTAGAAAAACAAATTATACATCGTTACGCTACACTCCAACGTCTGCCTGTTAACGACAATCTAAAACAGTCGCTCGCAAAGTTATGTGAAGCTAGCAGGCAACTCATATGAATGGCCGGTTTCATTATTGAACGTATAGTTGAGAAAGCACGCGAGGAAGTACAGCAATACAATGATTATATTAACTATTTCATCAAAAGTACTCGCTCCCTTTTCTTCTCGTGTGAACCCTCATTCAATTGATCCAATTGTCTGGATTCTGTAGTTCGTACTGTTTATTTTTTTCTTTTTTTTTAAATTATTTATTGTAATTTGATTTAAATTATTTTTTTGATTTCCAGATCATTTTCATATATTAATGTTAAAAAGATATTATTTTAATATATTTTCAAAAAATATATATTTTAAAAAATCACTCATTACTGTAATTTTCATCTTCAACGTATATTTTGTTTTAGATTCTTGAGTAGCATATATATATATATAAAGTCCCAGCATGCAGTTAGTAGAAAATAAATAGATAGCTACTTAGGTAGGCAGTATATATAGTATACAAGGGTGGTATTATAGTGTATATAGTATACAAGGATCGGAAGATACACACTTAAATGTCACATTTCAAAAAATTGCCAAAATAATACCCTCTAACAGCGACTGTATCGAACAGGCCAAAAACCAACTGCATAGCTTCAATGGAAGAGCCAAATAAGAAGACTAAACCCGCTATCATAAAACTAGAAACGAAGACTTTTTCAGCTGAGCTTTTTCTAGATTCCCAAGTAGCTTTCACGTATTCAATAGTGAGTGAATACAGAACTGCACTTCTAGTTGTACCTTTTCTATATTAACCTCTTCCCTTGCATTAAAGCTTCCATTCAGAACCTACCTCTGAGTTTCCTTCCAGTCTCCATTAATTCAACATTTCTTGTGTTATATATCACCATGGAACAAGCTCAATACTGGCTGTGGATGAAGAGGAAACAACTCTTGAAGTCAGTACAGCTGCCAGCATCAATGAAATCCATCAGTGGTTCGTGGGAAGAGAAAGCTTTTGCTGAAGATTCATCTGGGCATCTTGGTGGATGCATCTGGCCGCCAAGATCTTATTCTTGCAGTTTTTGTAACAGAGAATTCAGGTCAGCTCAAGCCCTAGGTGGTCACATGAATGTTCATAGGAGGGATAGGGCTAGGCTTAAGCAATCTCTTAGTCCTCATAATTATGTTTTTCAACATCAAAATGATATCCAAAGTTCACTTAAACCATTAGGGTCTCATTTCCCATCTGATCAGGTTTGTACCTTAGATAATTATGATCTTGACCCCAAACTTTCTGTCTCTAGAGCTACTAATATTGCATCAACTCTGTCCAATCAAGAAAATTTAAGTGAACATGCCTTTGTTTCTCCCCCTTCTTCTTCCTTCGTTCAAGAACAGCATAAAGGGTATCCTTATCTCCATGATAATTTATCAGGCTCAGATCATTCTTTGTCAGTTAGACTTCATTCAAAACCTGAAGCAAAAAGGAATCAAGGTGAAGTAAAGGTTACATGCTTGAACCATGATAAGTTTGTTGCGACTGACTTATTTATGGACCTGGGTTCTGTTATTAATAGCCACGGTTTACTATCACCTGGTTCTTGTGGTGATGAGGCAATCAGTTGCAAAAGGCCTAGAACCAATGTTTCAGTTCTCTCACTGTTGGTTAAGCCACGTCCAAATGATAGATACATTCTTCAATCAGAGGCAACCGGACCTACTTCTAGCTCCAAGGAGGGCATAGATCTTGAACTCAGGCTTGGTGAGACACCAAAAAGGTGAAGTGGTAGCGGCGGCAGCTTTAGAGTGTAATTGTATGGGGTTGAAGCACATGTTTTAATTAGCATCATAAGAAAGGAAATGGTCTTTCTTGATTTGGCACTCACTCTTTTTTCCCCTTTCTCTAGATTTCATGATCTAATGGATGATAGGCAGAGAACTCTTGTACTAATATCAAAACTAAAAGAATAAAAAGCTTTTCCTCGACATCTCATTTCTGATGTTTACTGTTTACACTTCGTTATTTATCAGTTCCAATTAATGGCAAGGAGTTTTGCCTATGAAAAACGATAGAATGGCGCAGCCTCTCTTAATTTGGCACTTCGATCTATTCTATAATTCATGGAAAATGATCGGAGGTTTTGAATGACATGTAGAGGGATGTTAATTGTATGAGGGTACTTAATTCATAAAAAAAAATGTATTAGCTAGGTTTCTGCATTATGAAACCTACTTTTCAGAACGCAGGTATACCTGCATAGTTAATTAGTGAAGATGGATAGCCATTAGGTTTCAAATCCCTCAGCGTGGTTCAGGCGGAAAAAGTTTAGCCAAGACTGTACGGGAAACAGGGTAAATCTTCCTTTGCACACTAAACACCATTAGACGTCACTTAGGCAATTTCAGAAGAGAGATAGAGAGAATGGGGTTTTAAAAGGGGTGAAAGAACTGACAGTGAGTCACTTCAGCTACATGCTTGTGGATTAACATTAGGGAACATCATTTCTCTTTTCACCTTCTTATTATCACCTTTCACCAAAAAACCAGCTATTACAGTACCAGCACCTTTTCCTTTGAATCCAACCCAGAATAAATCCACACACTTCCTGTTTTCTTATTCCTTCCTCTCTAAAATCTCCATATCGTCCACAAACATGCACCAGCTCTTTAGAATCAAATTGAGTAAAATATAGATATTTGCACAGTTACTGCTACATGTCTAGATCACATCATCGACACTATTTACGTGCTCTTTTGTATGTACATGTTACTGTTGTATCTATTCACTATCAACGACCAAACCCTATAGAAGCCTAAAAATGTCTAAGAAATTAACATTTTCTGAGACCCTCAGCTAGACCTGTGTGGTTATTGGACAGGAATTCAGTAAAGTAATGGTAGTACAATAATAGTTGCCATTTAGCCACATTTTGATACAGACTGTTCTTCCTTAATAAACGCCCAGTTAAGGGTTGTATTGTACACTTTTGTTTTTTCAGCGTTTCTTAACAAGGGAAATTGATGAAACAGCGCTTTAATTTGACTTGGAGCTAGATAATTAAATACATAGAAATAATATTTTTTTGATTTTTTAAAATTTATTTTTTACATGTAGTATTAAAACAATTTAACAATATAAAAATTTCAAAAGAGTTTTTTCACGGCAAAAACAAATCGTGCGAGACGAAGAGAAATTGAGACACGTTGCTGCACATGCAGGGAATTTAAGGTGTCCAGTAAAGAAATCATATATATATATATAGGATGTATTGTTCTAGATATATTTAAATCCTAGACTATTGAAGATTGTTGTGTTGTTAATCTTGAGGTGGGTTTTTCCCGTGAGTTTTGACTTTGATAGATACAAAGACAAACATAAAGGGAAAGTGAGGTTGGTTACTTGGGTTTCTATGGTTTGTGTAAGAGAGAGATTAAAGAGAATTGGTTGCGAGTTTTGTCTGGTGTATAGGTTAAGGAGCTGCATATTTATGAATCTGAATCAAATACTGCTGTAGTGACAGATTAGGCTTCAGAGAGGTGCACATGGACAATATGATATGTCTGTTTCTCTGTTGCTTTCATAGATTTTACTATGGGAATGTGGAGAAGAAGCTGATCTCTCTCTCTCTCCCCCCCTCTCTAGCTTATTTGTGCGTGGGGTGGGTAGGGATTTACTGTATTGAGGATGCTTTGTAAAATTGTAGAGTGCTCGAAAATAGTATACATGGCTTGCTCCTTTGGCCATAGTGTACTTTTATGTCCCACGACAGCATTCGCTATTGGATAGCAGTTTGTAGTCTGCTGGCCTGCAGAGTGAGACCTGAGAGTAATCGGTTCTGAGAAGGACTCTTTTTCCGGTCTCCCTCGGATTCTACATGCTGCATCTCCGGTAACATTGAGATGCAGCAGGATCCACTTAACTAAGCTCCTAAAGCAAATTAAACATTAATTCTTCAATTATTTAAGTCCATCACTACACCAAACCTCCCAAGAGGCCTAGAACTTGAGCTGTATTTTAGGCCAATGGAGTTGGCTGGTGAGCGTTCGGAAATGGCAGGAGCGGTTAATTTCTGAGACAAACTAGTCCCCTAACAAGATCAAGAAAAAAATATCTGCTTGTTCCATGCTAAAGACTAGCATGCGTGAAATGTCTCGCTGCATGTCTCGTGTATATCTTGTACATTTCCATCCCAAGATGTTTGAGAAAATATGTAAATTCCATTCCAGTCAATTAGCGTTTTGTTTTTCATATTAAAATGATAAATTTTCATTTTCATACTGTTTTGTCGTTTCTCTAGGATCAAGATAAATTTCCAGGATCTTGTAATATATATATATATTTTCAATTTTTAAATAGTTAACGATAAAAACAAAAAATAATTTTAACTCGGAAGAATAATATATTCAGCACAAAATAAATTAATATTAAAAAAATAGAAATGTCTTAATACAAAAAAATAGGAATGAGAAATTGATAAAATTAAGGAATTAGATTTTAGTTTTAGATTGTATCTCTTTACTTAGTAAGTAAAGAGAATAAAATTACATTTAGTTTTGTCAAATTAACTCTTATTTAAAATTGAATTAATAAAATAAACTTGGAATATCTTAACTGTAATTTAGATATAAAAGAAATCCAAAATAACCTGATATCACGAGCAAAATGAAATTTGAAAACCTTGGAAGAAAACAAAATAGTGCTTTATACTTTTGTGTATATACGGAGTATTCCATTGTGAATAATAAATAATTAATAATCTCTTTGTACGAACAGATAGGGAACTATGGCTACAGACAGTTGTCAGTGAAATGGGCTGTCATTCTGTCAATGACTCCATGGCCCATTAGACGATGTGATAAGCTTATACATGCATCAAATTGGGTTTGATTGGACATCAGCTGGCCCAGTCTTATTTAATAAATTAGTACTTGGGTAGAAATATCAGCTTGACAAGATTTTTAAAAGAAACAAATATATATATATATATATATATATAAAGGGAAAAAAAAAAAAAAAAGGAAAGAGAGAAACGACACGATCCGTGGTTCACCTTTTCATTTGTCGTCCAAAGCTACAAAAATCATCTTCTTTTGATTTACGTTGGACGAGCGGAGGTTTCCTAAAGACACACACCAATACTCTGTCAAATCAGAGAGAAAATCAATGGCTGGCAATGGCAGAGAGCAGCAGTTTCAAAGACTCCAGATGGTCTCTTCATGGAAGGACTGCTCTTGTCACTGGTGGTACTCGTGGAATCGGGTTCTCTATCCATCTGTCTCTAATACCAAGGTTTAAAAATTTCTCTTTTGTTTTTCTCTTCATGGGTTTTGAAGTCTTCTAAGAAGCACATTTCTTTATAATTCAAAGATGACCCATTATCTGGAATCACTTCTTTTTTAATCCTTGAGCGTGTTATCTGTGCTTTTTATTAGGAATGCAACAGTGGAGGAAC
>Ga0325410_1008955_pt1 | contig 10779 bp, 2 predicted proteins | sample PopdelMetagenome_16_FD_206182 | JGI IMG/M metagenome (GOLD analysis project Ga0325410, IMG submission 206182) | Populus deltoides microbial communities from Bellville, Georgia, United States - Xylem-PdIQD-R3 | ecosystem: Host-associated > Plants > Phyllosphere > Stem > Wood/Secondary xylem...
TCACAGTTTGAATCCCTCGGTATTTCCGTCGGTAAAATCGCCTGACGTCACCATGCCGTTGCGTATTTCCAGACGAAATGTATATTCCATCGGTGAAATCGGTCGGTATATACCGACGGAATATTTCGGTCGGTATATATACCGACGGAATATTTTTGTCGGTATATACCGTCCGATTTTGAGACGGAATGATGTCCGTCGGTATTAATTACTGACGGAATATTTTCGTCGGTAATTCCGTTGCTTTTCTCCGGTTTTCTGGTAGTGCGACTCCTTAAACAAAGACATTTTTCCTAAAAGAACAAGATGCCAGAAATCTGTTCTTTTTCCGCAATCTCAGAATTTTTTGGGCCGCCGCGATGTCGGGTGCGACAGTATAGTAGAAACCTGTCAATGCATCCTTACCTATTACATCATTTATAATAAAATTGCTTTAAAAAAAATATCGACCAATTTTAACTTTTAGTTTATTCTTATTTTTAAGAAAAGATAAATTTAAGAAAAGAAAAATATTAGACCTGGTTGAGTCCATGATCGGGATCACAGGCTTGACGAGTTAAGTCACAATATTTGGGCTGTTTGTTTTTTTGTTTAATGCATTTTTATCCCGCAATAAAAAAAATACAATTCAACCCTTTGTTACCAATGATCTATTTTTTTAACTTAAAATAAATAAAAATATAATTTCATCCTTTGTTATCATTTAGCTTAAAAATATTATGTTTGATTTTGCTATCTTAGTCACATGCACTTGTCGTGGTAAGGACTAAAAGTGAAGGGACTTTTCTACAATTAAAAGCACTATGCACACGCATAAACAAAACATTATGGGTGACTATAATGTTTTTTTTTTTATTTTGCAATTGCTGCAATAATCTCGAGACAAGGGAGGAAAAATGAAGTAAAGACAAGGTTGTTAGAGCCATGTTGGGAGTCTGACACTGGCATGTGTTGCCCTGGATGAGATCTTAACGAGATGATTCTACAATGCTAAAAAATACACTCGAAATACACGCACAAAGCAAGTTGTTGTTGTTGTTGTTATTTTACCCCTAATTCTTTTATGCCTATTCAATTCAGTCATAAATTTAAGCTCTTTTTTTTCTTCCCAATTTCTTTTTATAACTCTTCAATTTAATCTTGAATTTCATCAAATTTGTGGCTAATTAAGGTCCAATTAAGGCCTAACCAAGAAGAGAGTAAGGGATGAGAAAAGAAAGATACATGTTACCCAAATGGGTTACCTAAATGGGATCATGTCCATGATTCAGGTTGTCATGGGTTAACTAAGGTTAATCGAGGTCGATACAATATGATATATTTTTTAAATTCTGTTTCCAATCCTTTTATAACTCTTCAATTAAGTTTCAGATTTAATCCAACATGAGATCAATGAAGACCCAATCAAGACCCCATTAGAAAGAGAATAAGGAAAGGAAAAAGAATGAGATAAATTTTTAGACCGGGTTAAGTTACAGTGATCATATCCATTACCTAAGTTGTAAATTTCACGTGTTAACCTAGGTCAACACAAAATTTCATTAGCTTTTCATTTTACTTCCTTTTTTTTTTCTATTCAATCACTTCGAGAAAATTAGAGGATGCCAAAAGAATATCCCGTTATATTTTAGAGAAAATTCTATTAGTATTATAAATCACTAATGGAATTGCTGAAAGAATATTGTTATTGGAAAATCGAGCGTCGGTGATTTTATTCTGTTAGCAATTCCATCAGTGATTTATAATATTGACAAAATCACCGATGAATATTTTGTTACTAAAGTGTGCTTTTACCGCCCATTTTCTATCAAAAAGTCCATCGGCATTGGAAATTGCCAACAAAATTGCCGAATAGGTTTTTTTATTCAAAAACCTATGTTTAACACAAAACACCTAGAAAACATACTAAGGATCTTGATAAACCCATCCATTGCCTAAAAAAACCAAAACAATACCCCAAAGCCTGAAATCAACCTGAAACCAAAAATCTTTTCAATCTTAAATATGTTTTTAGACACTTTTAAGTTTAGAAAAACCTAAGTTAAACTCCTCCCATTAAATGGAATCATTTGACATAAAGATATCAAATCATTCCAAAACCCGAAATCAATCCAAAATAAAAAATCTCGATCTCAAATTTGTTGTCTTAGGCACTTTCAAGTTGAGAAAAACCTAAGCTGAACTCCTCTCATTAAATGAAATCATTTAACATAAAGATTGACTGTTTTGATGGCCTAAATTGGCGCACACAATATTTTTGTCACTTTACAACCGAAATCTAACGATCTCTCTCTCTGTCTCTCTCTATTTTCTCTTCTCTCTCAAACTAGGGATTACAAAAATAAACTCTTGTACCAAAATTGAATTGAACAAATTTTGAGTGACTATATAGGTATAATTTATAAAGTTTGAGAACTAAAATAAACTTTTTATGTTAACTTTGAAACCATTACCCATTTGCGGTGCATTTTATACTTTGGTCCCCTATCTTTTAATTTTTTTATTAGTCAATAAATTTGATTTAATTATTCTTGAATTCGGCCAAAAATAGATGTGATTACATAAAAAAGGTTTGAGGATCTAATTGAAAAAAAAATACAATTTTGAATTGTAAGTCCATAGTAAAATATGAGAGGGTGAATAATGGTATGTGCATAGTGTTTTGGCCACACCTTTTAGAAAGAGTGACTAATACTGAAGTTGTTGTTAGCCATTGTTGGAGCCTTATATAAAAAAAGTAGAAAAAATACAAGAAAATTTAAAAAATATTGGAAGAAACTCAAAAAATATATCAATATGAAGAATATACCAGAATGCCAAGAAAATTGTTGAAGACTGGTTAAAGAAGATCAAAATATATAAGATTGGAAAATTTGACAATGTATTTTCGATTGATGAAGACCCTATTGACAAAGAAAAATCAATTTGAGGAGGGAAATTCAAAATTGGATGTTTAAGGAGTCAATTAGAATTTTTCAAGGTTTAATTGATTTTATTGAGGGTTTAATTGCAAGAAAATTTGATTTTTAAAGTCAAATTAGAGTTTAATTGGAAGAAATTAGAGTCTAGGGATTAAATTGGAATTTTTAAAAGTTAATTTGGTCAAATTAAGGGCTTATATATATATATATATATGTGTGTGTGTGTGTGTGTATGTATTGAAGTTTGATGGACAATTATGAACTTGATTGAAGAAATCCAAAATCAAGGATCAAATTTAAAACATAAGTGAATGTAAGGGCTGAAAGTGACGAAATCAGGGGCCAAATTGTAGAAACTAGAAGTTTGTTAGTAAATCGAGGGTTAAAATGCACAAATTCAAATCTATGGACCAAAATGAAAAAGATAGTTAACTTAGGGGCTACCAATTGAGTTTGACAGGGGAGAAATTGCATGAAATTAAAAGTTTAGAGACAATTATGGGTGTAATTCAAAGAAATTTGAAGAACAAAGACTCCATCAAAATTTTTCAATCCTGAATTTTAAACCATAAATGACATATCATTCAGATTTAATGAAGAAAATGTGAATGACACGTTGTTCGATAGACTGACCTCTGTTTTGACAATTTTAACTAATTAAGTTGGCAACTTCAAACGAATGAATGTGGAACTATAGACCTCCAAATTGTACAAGGTTCGATCCAAATATAAGGTGTGAATCCCCTTTACTAACTTCAGGTGATTTTGGGTGATGTTGACATCAGAATTGCTCCGACGAGGCCTTGAAAGTGGGCAACTCAGTCAGCCATGATCGAAACATAATTGTGCAAGAAACGACCTTCTTTTCATATGTTCATACACAAATGCTCTTAAATGGGTTCTTATTAAGGTTTTACAACATTTACCTCAAGATCACAGGGTTAAAAATAGATTCAAGACCTCCCAAAACCCTATAAATACCCATTTAAGAAGAGAGCTAAAAAAAAAGAAAAAAGTAGAAAAATATTCATAAAAAAACTAAGTGTAAAGATCCAGGACCTAACATAAAAGATCTCCTTAGCTTGGAAACAATAGTAGGTTGGTGAGAGGCAAAACTTTCCAAATAAAAGCAAAATAGAGAATAGTTGTTCTAGATATATTTTCTAATCCAAAAGTAAGTTCTTGTGGCCTGCTTGAGATGTTTTTTTTTTTGTTTTATATTTATGTTTACAAGCATATAAAAAAAAGTTTGGAATGTTTAATAAATGATATTGTATTCACCTCTTTAATGCTATTTTATTTATTTATGGAAGTTTTTTTATATAAGTTTTATGATGTTTTTAATATAATAATGTTATTGTTTAACTTGTACATACACACACACAACGTTGTTTTAGTTGTTTAATTTAAGCAATGGATGTTTAAGCCATAATGTTTTTCCTGGTTATGCTAGGTCTGTTCATGACCAAAATAAGTTTAGAAGATCTAATTTTGAATCCATATTACATGAACATGTGGTCTGTTTTAAGTTGGTAGTTTTTGAATTTGTTACCTCATGTATGATTTTGATGTTATTTGTTAGTTTTTATATTGTGTGACATGTTGGGATAAAGAAAGCATATTTTAGAAGCCAAAATGCCCATTTTCAGAGCTTAGCAATAGTTGGGTTTTTGTTGGGTTTCTAGGCATGTTCTTTGTGTTCTTGTAAAGAACATTGCCTTAGCCCCATGATTTGGACAAATTTTGATCCATTTCTTACACTAAACCCTTTGGCCAACTTGATTAGTCGATAATCTAGGGTTTATTTAAATTAATAACAAGTTTTTTTATATAGAATTTAATCTTAGGGTTTTAATATTGAACATAAACTCATTTTGACAAAATCATATTTATTTTTTATAATAGAAATGAATGGATGCTATATTATTGATCCTTATATGATTCCCAACATGTAGCTTTTTTTTATATATCGTATCTAGTCTAATTTGGACTTTAAGTTGTTGGGTTGGGTTTGAGCATGTTCTTTATGTTTTTGGAAAGAACATTGCCTTAGATCCTTGATTAGGACCACTTTTGGTCTATTTCTTTGTACATAATTCTTATTTATGCTTGATTAATAAATAATCTAGGGTTTATTTGCATCAATAATAAGTTTTGATGGATTTTAATCCTAAAGTTTCAAATGTTTAAGTGATAATTGAAGTGAATGGATGCTAGATTATTTATCCTTGCATGATTTCCAACATGTCTATGTCTTTAGGTTTGGGTTTAAGACCCTATTTGGTTTGCCATGTTTTCGTTAAAGGTTTTTGGTTTAAGGATGTGTTTGACAAACACCCTTTAAGCCTATTTTGGTAGTTTTAATACAAGGAAAAATGAGTTTTTTGCCAAACAAAGCATAAAAAAATAAAAAATATTTTTTTTCCTGACATATGGCCAAATTATAAAATTTTCATGCATATTTTATTTTATTTTATTTAAAAATATATTTTTATCATACTTTGAAAAAAACTACAAGAATCAATCCAAGAGAATCATAACTAGTTTATGATTATCCGTGAGAACTTGAGTTATATTTCAAAAAGACAAAAAAAATATTATTTTATTTCTTTTAATATACAAGATTATGAACTTATACGTAAGATGTATTTTCAATAGAAATACAACATTGCCTTAATTTAAATAAGATAAATAAATAATGTAGCTTACCTCATGTAAAGCATATTAGAAGGCAATCAGTTCCCTTACCCAAACTCTAAGACTAGTTAGGGTTTTTAATAATTAAAATACTAGATGACGACTCCTATTTCTCCTCTTTTACTGATAAAAAATAAGAATTCCTTGTACTTTCCACCCATATTATTCATGACAATCCCAATCTAGGAGGATAATCACTGCAACCTTGCACATATACAACATAAATCATACAAAATCAGTTGTTGATTATGATGAGTGTCCATGTAGTCTATCACATTATGTTTTTTACTTGTTATGATAAATTTTGTCCAACATTTACAAAGAGCTCGGTTAAAATCCATACATCAATATCAATTTCCAATTCTCTAAAATATAAAAATGTATATTTCTAATATGGTAGAAAATATGAACAAACAAATGTATTCATGAAATTAGATTTAAAATAGTTAGTGTACCAATGCTACATTATAGGTAAGATTCAAGTTAATTTTTAACGCAAGAGAAGAATGAGCTGACATTAAAAATATGTTTTTCAGTATCATGATTTTTTTAAATTGAAAAATGAAAAGATATTATTTATGCTTAATAAAATAAATTGAAAGAAACATATAAGAATTGATAAATAAATAAAAATTATTAACGTTAATTAAAGAATAAGACAAAAAGTTGATCTTCATTGTAAGAATAAAAAGATAGATGCACATGTATATATTTTACTTCGAACATCTTTTTATTTTATAAGTTTTTTATTTATTTTATATTTTAATTTTGATCACTTTATATAAATAATTTGTTTCTTATAAATGCATCTTGTAAATACAACTTATTTATATAAAATTTAAAAGAGAAAAATAAAGATAAACTATAATAATAATCTCTTTAAAGTATTATTGTAATTATATAAACAATTCAAAAGATCATTTAGGAATAAAAGTTCAACTAACAATTTCAAAGTTTAAATTAAAATTTATTTTAAAAACCTATTAATGAAAAATTAAATAAAAGGGTCTTGTGTTTTTCTCTTAACAAATAATGTAGAGTACATCTTGGCAAAAAATGTATCATTATTGGATCATTTTATCATTACCTTTGGTGACTAGAAAATCGAGGTTCGGATTTTGGACCCAAAAAAATCTATTTTTAAGTTGTTTTTTTTTTTTCTAAAAAAACTTTATAAACAATCACAAAAACCTCAACAAATACATTTTCAATTTTCTCTAATTAGTTTAAAAATCTAAAATAATAAAAAAAATTCATGGTCAAAACCACCCATATTAAACTCTTTTTTTTTTTTATCATGAACCCATTAAAACCAAGGTGAGATTTTTTTCATGGCGGGTTGAACACTTTCTATTTCATTTTTTTTCCTCTGATCCTCGCTTAAAATTTCAGAACTAAAATGTGAAAAAATTGAAATTTTGAGCACATATAGGGCAGAAGGAGGTTTGTTAGCACCCTAGCAATAACAATGTATTTAACTTTACATGTTTTCACTATTTCATTTTTATATTATCTTAAATTAAATGCTTCTTTTTAAATTCGATATAATTTTTTATTTTCATTCCGGTGATTTAAGATTTGGCTAAAGATCAATAAGACACATTACCAGAAAATTGATAAATACAAACGGAAATACCGAGGGAATTACCGTGGGAAAAAAATTAAAACAAAGCAAAAAAAATGATGAAGTGCCATTTTTACCGATGGAATTACCGACGGAATAAATTCCATCGGTAAATTCATTTGTAAACTGTGAACACTGTTCATCATGTCAATTACAAAGGGAATCATCGACGAAATTTTCCGTCAGTATTTTCTAGAGAGCTTCAGAACTGTTCACTTTCCAATTGCACTGTTAATTGTTGTTCTTTACAGATAAAATTACCGATGGATTGACAAGTCGTCGGTGTTATTTGGCGGTTTTCTAAAAAAATTCAATTAATTTAAAATTTTCATTTAAATATTACAGACGGAATCACCGACGAATTGAAAAATTGTCGGTAATTGTTGGCGGTTTCTGAAAAAGTTTTACGAAATTGAAAATTTAAATTAAATATTACCGATAGAATTACCGATGGAATATTTAAAAAATATTAATATTCAATTATCCGTCAGTAAATTTTTCGCTAACGCGCCCCAATAAAAAGCCCAAATCCCCTTATTTCACAAGAGACATACTCATTTATTATTATTATTCTTCTTCTTCTTCTACTTCTTCTTCACTATATGTAAAAAACATCAATATCTATTTCTTTCTCTTCTTTTCTCTCCTCATCTCCTTCTCTTTTCCTCCATGCTCGGGTATGTTTTCTTCTTCTTTTTTCTTTTATCCTCTTAGTTTTGTTTTAATTAATATGCTTTACGAAATTTTTTTCTCTCCTTAGCTTCACTTAATTGCAACTACATTAAGGTAAGATTTTTCTTTTTTCTTCTTTTTTCATGATTTTTTTCACTGTATTTGTTTTTTATTTTATTTTTAATTGTTTTATTCTTAATAATTGTATAAATATTGTTGTGAGGTTTTTTTTTTCATATGAGATCAACTTTTAATTGAATTAATTTTTTCGTTTTATTTATTTGTTGCAAATTTGTTTGAGTTGATTTTTTTATTCTTTTTTACAAGTATTTTGAGTATATATTATAGAGTGTTGATTTATGTTAATTTAATTATTTTATAATTTTATAAAATGAATTTTTTTAAAAAATGTTTTTAAATAATCCAGACGGTAAATCAGTTGGTAATAAAAAATATTATTACTGACGTGTCTTTTCCATCAGTAAATCCATCGGTAATAATATTTTTTTATTACCAACGGATTTACCGACATAAAAAAATTACCGATGAAAGATTCACCGACGGAGCATTTCTGTCGGTGATTTCATTGGTAAATTAATTACCGACGAAATATGTGTCTTACGTTGATAGAAAAATTCTGTCGGTAAAACTGTTAAATTTTATAGTGAGATTTCGAATGATGTCTTGCTTGATCCCATTTATTATTTAAACATACAACTTGCCTTTATCTCTAGCATTACGAAATTGGTTCTCTTTAAATGTATACACATATATATACTCAAAATTTTGAACTCTTACAAAAAATTAAAAAAAATAAAAAAAGGGTAAGAAAAGGAGCACCAAACGTTTTTTAGGCACATATATACTCACAATTTTGAACTTTTGCAAAAACCAAGTGAGAACCCAGAAGGGATTCTCGAGAAAGAGGCTTAAATATATTCTTCAATTTATTTATCATTCGTCTAAGTACATAGAAAGCACACTTGTTGACTGGAGGCCGGACCAGCAGACACCCAACTAATTATAAATATCAAGAAAGAGGACGTTCGCCATAGAGGATAGACTATAAAAATAAAATAAAAAAAGTTACAAAGCACACATTATTATTCTCGTAATCGATTACGGAACTAGGAGGTCGATGTTTCAGAGCACGGGAAAAGCTTGCTCGAAGACTATTTATCCGCGCAGCAACGATACACGAAGCACTTCTCCATGGAACACTCACATCCGTCCGAACTTAGCTTCTTGCTTGGGATTTCCTGCCTGTCCCCTGAGAGGATAATGCGGCTGCAACGTTGTATCTTCTGTGATTTTTTGATGTAATTGCTTACTGCCTGGAAAAGATCAGCATCTTTCCTCTCACTGAACTCTTTCATGCTCTTCAGAGCTACATCTCCCTGTGCCAAGGCCATTTCAGAACCTTTACAAAAGAGAGCCCATCCTCTGTCACTGTCATCATAGCTGAGCAAAGTTGTGACCTCTTGCATTATACGGTCATTTTTTAAGTTCTTGCATTGTTGCATTTTCAAGTAGAGCATGCTCTCCAATCGGGTCCAAAAGAACCAAATGGTAGATAAGTCGTTCCAATACTGACTAAGATTCTCCTCGTCAATGGTTTTGATGATATTTTCCACTTCCTTGATTGCATTGTTCTTGCCCACATAGACTAACTCAAAGCTGGTGCCAGAACTGATGTTCTTTACAGCATCTTTTGTTGCTTTCGTGAACTCCCTGATCCACTCAATATCTTCTCCTCCATACAAGCACACGATCGTACCTTGTTTCGTCTGGCAAAAACCAAGGCCCAACAAATATAATTACAAAGTTAACTTGCTATATATTCAATCTATCTTTATTAATGTGAAGCTTAGAGTATTATTTTTCGCTTACAAAGGGTATAGATTTATTTAGAGATAGTGAAATTACCCAGTCAAGTACGAGGGAGAAATTGTTATCAATGCCGCCTAGAAGTAGCTCAAGCGTCCAAGTCTGTTGAGCCTCCCATATTGATTCCTCTTTTTCATTATAGATGGAAGAGAAAGCCTTGTTTCCCCGTACCAGAAGCATGTCAAGGGCATTCAAGGACCCCACCTTTCCTTGTCTATCTAGCGGCATCAAAATCATCTTGTTCTCGAAACGCCACTCATTTTTTATGTACTTGATGACCTCTGCTTTGATCTTTGAAGGTTCAGGCATAGCGTACCAGGGCATCATGGCTAGTATCTGCTCAAATTTTTGCTGTTTCTCTTGGTCCCAAGAGATTGTCTTTTCCACAACTGGGATCCACACTACTTCATATTGAACCTCTCCCTTGAATTTAGCCTCTTGGTACAACTTACCAAGGATATCAATCTCTTCTTTCGAGATATCAAGGCCAGATGCGAGCAGGAATACATGCTTTTCCCTTAATTCCTCAATGTGAATTCTCTGTATATAAAATTGAAAAAAAAAATTATTTTATAACATTGTTGTTTTCCTTTTATTAAGATACTTCTGATGCATTGCTTCCTTACTCATATATATTCACAAAAACATTGTATCTTAATAATGGACTCATTTTCTAAAATTAGCAAGGAAGCAACTGTACAAGGAAATTATTTAATAATTTCTACGTAACAAGTGCCAAAAATGAAAGGAATTTAAGAACAGACCTTACTGGTGTGACCCACGAGGTGTTGCTTGCCATCCTTGGCTAAAAGCAAGGTTTTGAGAACCGTCATGCTGTCCGAGTGAGTTGAGGAGAACATTTTGACGAGATCCCAGTAAGCTGTTTTACATTTCTCATCTGCATCTCATATATAGTGGTCTCTTTTTAGTCCATGACAGCTTTATATGAATTCTCTCTCTCTCTCTCTCTGTGTAGAG
>Ga0325410_1008959_pt1 | contig 10776 bp, 5 predicted proteins | sample PopdelMetagenome_16_FD_206182 | JGI IMG/M metagenome (GOLD analysis project Ga0325410, IMG submission 206182) | Populus deltoides microbial communities from Bellville, Georgia, United States - Xylem-PdIQD-R3 | ecosystem: Host-associated > Plants > Phyllosphere > Stem > Wood/Secondary xylem...
ATCTATCTTAATACTCTTTAATGTCTTAAATAAATAAATAAAATGTAGAAAAAAAACCTGATGGCTCTCCAATTACTTACAAGCCAAAATAGCCCAAAATAAAAGAGATAGATTCATGATTAATTTAACTTTTGGAGTTGTTAATTTGATGCATTTTTGTTTCTTGTTTTTAAAAATAAAATATTAAACTTATTTTTTATTTATTCTTAATTTTTTTAAAAAAAAACCAACAACAGTTATCAGATTTCTTTCAAGAGCAAACAAAGTGGAAATCAGCCCTTAATTTGTCAGCCATGAAATTAATCAAGACCGTGGACACTTATCTGATAGCACTCCTGGATCTCCTTGCCCTCCATGTCCAGATCATATAAACTATTAAACGTGTTTCTTCACGTTTTTCTAATTGATCGAATGTTGAAATTTTCTATCCTCCTACTTCGGCCTTGAAGACCGCGTAAACATGTGAGTGATTTAACGTCTTGTCTTTTGTCAAACCAGGAAACTTAGTAGTTCTTGCTGTTGAGTCTAAACAGAACTTGTCAACTTTCTTTTTTTTAATAATAAATATTGACATTAATTTTTATGTGTCTAGATTAATTTTATGAAATTTTAAAATTAATAATTATATAAGTTTTTAGTAATTTTAAAATTTATAATATTTAAATTGATAATTTTTAAAAATTAAACTCAAACCTTTAAACTACACAATAAAAATTTAACTTGTTATTATCATTATGAATAGAGAAGTCTACAATGCTTAACACTCATCAGGAAATTAATTATGTTATTCTTAATAATTTCCTTTTATTGATACGAAGCTAAAGAAACAGTACTCTGCAGAATCGAAGAACAAAGAGAAAGCCACGTAATGGTTTGTTTCTCAGCCATTTTCAGCTGCTTTGGTCTCTCATCGTCATCACCTTCTTGGATCTCCAATGTTGAAAAAGTCGAACATAGTCCTAAGAAATACGAGGGAAAATCAAAATCATCTAGAGCTCCCATTGTAGTTTCTTACTTTCCTGTTAATTTTTTTATTTTTTTTACCGCATGCAGATGTCTGGTGGTAAAACATAATCAGCAATGCAGGAAGCTTTATCGCCGGCACATACAATTAGGCATTCTTGAGTCTGCCGTCATGTAAGCTTGCCTGATAAAAGAGAAAAAATAATGGGGAATATCTACTTTCCTAGAAAGTTGAGTATTAATTGGCATGCCATGCTTGCCATTGAAAGATAGGTTGGTGCTTGAGAGGAATTCATTGACGGTAAACATAGCTAAGTCTGGCTTAAGGATGGCTTTTGGTGGAAAGGTTACCCTAAGAAGTTACAGATAAGTTGTTTATCGGTGAGATAGGAATAGGATGGTGTGGTTTGCACTAGCTAGGCTGAAAAACATGTGGATAGCCGGAGAAAAAAAAGATGCCAGGAAAATAGAGGGATGAGAGGGAAAAAAAAAGAGTGGTACTGTTTGAGAATGATTGTAATTTAAAGTATTTTTTATTTAGAAATATGTTAAAATAATATTTTTTATTTTTAAAATATTATTTTAATATCAACCTATTAAAACAATCTAAACATATAAAAAAATTATTTTCAATTATATTTTCTAATGGATGAATAGATGGAAAACATGTGGAGGGCTGAAAAACATTGGGCTGCTGGCAATCTAACCTAGGCTATGTCTTTTAGCTAATCTTTGTTGTGCACGATCATTAATTTCAGATTCTGAAAAATTAATTAAGATGTATAATTCAGACACTCATATTAATTAAAAGAAAATTTGCTACTCTATACATACATTTTCTTTTTGTATCGTCAATAAACCTTAGTATTCTTTATTCGAAACATCTTTGAGGGAATCTTGATTTAAAGTACAATATTTTTTTTTTTTTTTTGTGATAGGCTGCTGTCAATAGTAACAGTCTGCAGGTTAAATTTGTCTAAAATTGTGTTGGACCAATTCATTCCATATTCTAACATCTTTTTTTATCGGTTGATTAATCAGCCGATCAATTTCATCAATTAATTAAAATAATAGTAAAAATAATTATTCAATTCATTAAACGAGCAATTTATAAATACAGTTGGCCGACCGATTCTTCCAGAACCATGCCCTTTTTGTTTTTGAACCTTTGTCCAGCTATTAACCTTCAAAATAGTACCTTGTTTCTGGACTTGGCTATATTACTACCCGAATCTTAGGTAGATGTTTTTTATCATGATTATAATCCAACTACTCCGGGCTTTATCTCCTATCTCATAATTTGATTTCCATCATTATTAAATAATTTTTTATCATAATACATGACATGATTAAAAAATTGATGTCTTCTCTCAAATATAGAAATGTCAAAGTAATAAATAATTCAGCAAGATCATAATCGAACCACATAAAAATTAACTATAATAATAATAATAATAATAATAAGATGATGATAATGGTGGTGGTGGTGGTGAGTTAAGGAGGACTTTAAGATGTAAGATTAATGTGAAGTTAAACAATGATAAAAACAGTTGTCAAGATTAAATGATCTACTAATGGTATTTCAAAATAAGTATAATATAAACTCTTTTTATTATTCAACTGGAAACCACACACAATGGAAGTTCCAATTGGATTATAAATTGTTAACATGATTATATTAGTTATCTTATTTGAATAATGCTAATACTTGTAAATGTTGTCAGGTATTCATGATTATAATATATGTTAACAACAAATCAAGTTCATTTCACAGCACAGATGTCGGTTATACCATACAATTGGGCTATGAAAGTGCCAAATATTTGTTGTATCAAGGGTTATACTAGATTAATCATTAGTGTAACCTTTTCACCTTAACATAATAAACTTAGTTGAACATTATAAATAAGAGAAACATAGACAAACAAGAAGAGAATATGATTATATAAGTATAATAAAGGAAATGAAAGGCATAAACAAGAGATTAATGAAAGCAAAACTTAACCATTACAAAAATATAAAGAGAGAGCAAGAACATAATCTTGATCTGAAAACCAATATGCCTAAATGCATGGCAAATGCCTCTTTTTATAGGCCAAAATTCAGAACTATTGATTTGATGACTAATTGTTGAGTGGGTGGCCACCTCTTGACTTAGTAACACTCCTTATCTTCTTGTCTGCAGAAAACTTCATTGCTAACATCAAAATTTGAACAGATAGTCTTCATGAAAGTTCTGGGAAATTGTCTCAGCTTTCCAACAAAATAAGAATCGGTGAATTTGAACTTCTAAAACTTGGGATATGGGCTGAATACTAAACAGTGTCTAGGCTGCAGGACAGATTCCGACTTCTCCGTTGTTGCTACCATTTGAACTCGAAAATGGCACTTTTAAATCTTGGACTCTTCATGAAAGTTTTAGGCCTATGTCTTAGCTTTTCATGCATATAAACCAGACCTAAATCCAAGTTCTACAGTTCCAGTTATGTTCCAGTAACCGAATGGTGTTCCAGTTTGGACTGAACCAGCATCTCTTTTTAAAGCTTAGCCCTCTCTTTGTCTTCTGAATTTCAGTAGTTAAACTCATCAATCAATCTTTTTATTTATGTGATAGGCCTGCATTTAAGATGAACATTTACCATAAATTAAAGGTATCTTATATTATTAGACATGTTATTATAAAGCATGCTCTAGTTAAGGAGTTATTGATACTTTAAGTGCAAAATGATGATATAAAACCTTGATAAAAATACACTTTTAAGTATTAATCAATGCATAAATTATAGATAAATATTATAAGTTAGATTTTATGTAATTTAATTTCTAAAGTACTAAACCAAACATAATATCGTAAAAGATCATTGAGAATGAGAAATTCTTAATAAAAGGATACAAGTTTTATAACTAGAGTTATTATAATATTATTAATTTTATCACTTAATATAAACTAAAGTAAAAAAAAATATCTAATTATTTTTTAAAATAAGTAAGTTTGACAATAATACATATTAAAGGTAAAATATAGTTTTTTTATATTTTATTATGTCTTATCCACCATAATTAAACAAGATACAAAGACAGTAACTCCAATAGTAAAAAGCCTTTTAGAAATGCAAATTGTATTTTAATATATTTAACACACAACTATTTTAACAACCTGATATATCTCGGTCGACTTTGTAGGTTTAATGATAACTTGGACAATTCTCAATCAATCAAATATTAAAGGATGAAATTAGAAGAAAAAAAACAACTAAAAAAAGACATAAAAACAACTTGGATGAACTAACCAAACCTATAACACGAGTCATGAAACTAGGATAATCTCATAGAAAACAAAAAAAAAACATAGATTTAAAAAAATCAAAGGAAAAGAAACTAGTGAAAAAAAAATATTTTTAATGAATAGTGTTTTGTAAGGTTTTGACATTTTTGCAAAATATTTAGAAATAATATTTTTGTAAAAGAAATAATATTTTGATATTTTGTTTAAAATCCCCCTTAAATCATGTAAAACAAGTATTGAAAAGCCAAATTAACATTTTTATTATTATTTTTGGCTTTCCACTTAGCACATCATTCGGAGATGTCCTAAGATTAATATTTATAATATAAGAGTTCTAAAACATAGATAATTTAAAGTCTAGTACAAGATAAAATTATTCCTTTAAAAAAAAATTAAATTCAATACTTAAAAAGGATTAGCTAAATTTATCCTTATAGTTTATTTCAACTAAATATCAAGAAAAGAAACATACATTATAATCCCTAGTTTTTTCATATATTGTCGGATCACACCCTTAATCTAAATCATTCTTTGATATTTTAATTATTAATTTTCACCTCCTTAAAAATCAAATTAAAAAAAATAAATTAAAATTAGATTATGATAAGGTTTGTAAGGAAAAATAGCATGCCAAAGTTTTTTTTTCCCTTGAAAGAGATGAAAAGGAATAAGGATTGGCTTGGTAATATTTAAAAATGATCAACTAGCAATCTTTTGAGAAATAATCACCTGGGATTTTTGAAAAATATATGATCATCTTAGGATCTTTGAAAATTGATTAACTAGTGATCTTTTAAAAAAAAATTGACTTGGAATCTTTAAAAAATTATCAACTAGAAACCTTTTTTTGGTAAATGATCGACTTGGGATCTCTTTATCACACCCAGATATTGTGGTGACCAATTACAAAAAATTTATGGAAAAATAATAGATATTTGACATCTTGTTCTTTGAGAAAACGGTCTCGTTTAAGAAGTCGTCACCTAGTATTATAGTCATTAGGAATCCTAACTAGTCAACAGAAATTCTTGATCCGAGACTGGTTATACGAAAGGAAAGATGTTATCACCTCTTAAACGTCATACTTGAGGCAGACTGCATTACTGATTTTATCTAAAATTGTTAAGAGTTTGTCCTTTTTTTTCCTATTCTTCCTAATCATATTTCTGACTCTAGCATCATTGAACAGTGCCTATGAATATTTCCAACTTTAACTTTGGTAAATATTGCACAAACCCAAAAAAAAATACAATATTCTTGATTCTGAAACCAATGAATAAGTTAGCAAATTTTTGAATTTTTAATGAAGAATAAACAATTTTTTTATGCCTTTTTCTTTTTGTTTACCTTTTTTATTATTTATTCTTTTTAGACAAGAATAAAAAAAAAAAACATTACACAACAGATTTGCATTTAATAATAATGGTCCACGTATTGACCATATAGCAGAAAAAATAACAAATAACAAAAAAAAAATGCGAGGAGCTCATAAACAAATCCATGAAGATCCTTAAATATTTCAGGAATTTTATGATATTAAAATGAGACATATTCAACCATATATTAAAATAAAAGAGAAATAAAATATATGGACAAAGTATAAGGGTCTGCTTTGTCAAACACACCCTTATCCAACATAATTTGGGCCGGCTGGGCCAGAAGCCTGGACTCGGCCCACTCTTTTTTTTAACACTGGGCTGGATCTAGCTCAGCCGTACAAGCTGGGCTAGACCCAGCAACCCAACCCGGTTACTGATCCAAACCAATAACCCGGCTGGCTTTTATCTGCAAGCGTGCGTGACTTCCTCACGCACGCTAGCTGCAAGAGGAGGGTAATTAAAATTGAAAGGAGGGAACGAAAACAACTTACTTGGTTTGCAGGCGTTTTGGACGAAAATCTGCAGGTGCTTGTTGCTGGCGAAGCCTCTGTTTTTGGTTTCCTTTCTGCCTTCAGCCCCTTTTTTTTTTTCTTTTGTTCTCTCAATTTCTGCTTCTCCAATCAATTCTCTCTTCGTCTCTTCTGTATGATTTCTTTGGTTTTCTCTCCTTTTTGCTCTGTCTTTTTTTTTTTTCACTGGTTCTCCCCCTCTCCCCCTTTTATAGAGCCAGACCTTGAGAGGAATCCTTATCCTTATCTTCCCTGGGATCGTCATCTTGTATAGAGTGAATTGGCTCCGTGTTTGGGTAGAATGGAAACACCAACAGTCCTGCCATTGTTGGACTGTTGGTGGTGCTTATCCTTGCGTCAGGGCAGAGTTATGAGGGTGAAGGAGACCAAACCAAATCCTATGGGTTCTGTGGGTAGACAATGCGGCCTTGAATTTGGCCTGTGTGCGGCTATTGATGTTTTACTTTGCAGGGGGTCTCCTCTGTTTCCAGAGGAAGAAGACGATGAATGGAAATGAAAAACGGCGCCGTTTCTAGACTGGGCGGCCGTTTTCAATTTAGTCCTCCAATTTTAACATTTGGACCCCTGGAAGAAATCGTAATTAGACCCCTGCATTGCGGCGCCTTTTACACAAAGGTCCTTGGACTTTAATTGCTTGCAATTTGAACCTAAAGCAGCCCTGAATTTTAATACTTTTTCAATTAAGCCCTTTATTTCATTAATTAAACTAATTCTAAGCTTAATTAAGTCCCCAAACTTATCAATGCTTCAATTAAACTCACGATATCATTAATTAAACCAAATCAAATTTAAATTGAGTCCCCAGACTTGTTAATTTTTTTAATTTCTACCAAAATTAACTTCCAAAGTCATAATTCTACCTTAATTAAACCTCAACACTTTCAATTTGTGTTGTCTTGACCCGAATTTCAATTTTTTTCATTCATTTCATTTTCTTTTTATTTATGAAAAAAATAAAATTAAAAATCAAAATTTAAGTTATGATACTTTTGAAATATGATCAACTAGGAATCTTTTAAAATATGATCGACTAAGGATCTTTTGAAATATATTATTTTTAGGATATTTGATAAACAATTTGAAATCATAAACTATGATCAAAGCACATGATCATACTTGGCTCAGAATTTATAAACTTCCTCGCGTCACTTAGACCCTTATATTTAATTGTAAATATGATTATGATAGTAGGCTTATTTTCTAGTTTAACTATGTTTTGAATAAGTAATATGGTTATGAACCTTCTAGATATTCTCTTTGTCTTGACTTTGTTATTTCTTGATAATTTTATATTAAAGCTTTATTTGCCATTTGGATCACCCTTTAACACTCATTTTCACCCTTTTGTTTTTTATTATTTTTTTTCATCAGGACTCTTTTTAGTATTTTTCTAGCAATCCCATCCTTTAGAGATGATCCAAATGCACTTCGAACTCAAATAAACTCACTTTCTATTTTTTCTTTGATCTTGTTTTTGTTTATTAGGTTTATTCAATTAATATTAGTATTAGTTATGCGGTGGACCAAAAACAAGAATTTTTTTAAGGAGATATGACAAAGAATCAAGGAAAAATATTAAGAGAAACAAAGAATTAAAAAAAATCGTTTTGAAAATCATATGGCTAAAATTTTAACCTTTTTATAGCATTATATTTTTTTACAACATCTGAATTTACAGATTCTGGCAACTCCCTTCCTTTAATGTCTGACAAAATAAAAGCTACTCCTGACAATTTTCTTTTTACTATACAAGTGTTAGTCTTATGGTTATGATAACGATTTAATTATATGTTTTGATGATAATATAAATATTGGATGTAATAAAACATTGTTTTCATATAGTTTTGATATATGCATATCCCATTATTAATATCATAATATCACAATGTATTTTATGCTTAAATGATTTAAATAAGAATATGTTAATATTCCATATATATATATATATATATATATATATATATATATATATATATATATGGTTTTCTTGGATTGTGTGTTTGAGAGTTTAACTCAGATTTATAAGGTTCAGTCGGGCTTGCCTGATTTTTTTTTCTTTTTTTTAGCTCTATTTTTTTTCAAATTTCATCCTCTAATATTTTTTTTATTCTCTTTCTATGGGGATTTATCTTTTTTTCAAAAATAACAAGGGTTACCTCGAGTTTTTTTTTTCAGTCTTTGTTAAATTTAGCTTCTTGAAAAGGAATTTTGTTTTTTAATTAAATTAAATATATTGATTTCATCATCTACATTTAATTTGGCATGTGTTTAGCTATATAGTTTAGCTCATGTCTATAATGTAACAAGTTATGGGTTTGAGAGATTAATTCGGGTTTATAAAGTCCACCCGGGCTTGCTTGGTTTTTTTTCTTTTTTTTAATTTTTTTTCAATTTCATCCACCAACATTTTGTTATTTTTATTTGTTTTCTATAAGATTTTTCTATGGTTTTGAAAGCGATAAGGGTTAACTCAATTGTTTTTCTACCTTTGTTGAATCTAGCTTTTTTTAAAATGAATTTTATTTTTTGATTAAATTAAATTAATTATATGAAAGTAAGCATGAGATGGTTGATTCATGGTGTTTTGTTTTTGTTTGCTTTCTAGGTCACTACTCTGATAGCAAATGTGACTTCTTTAGTTACTAAAAGTTATTTGATTTTTCTTATTCTTCTAAAACATTGATATCACATGGACATTATTTTTACATTCATAAAAAAATTAACCTGACCTGCGGCGTAGCGGGGATCATTTATCTAATGCAATCTAAAATAGCAATTGAAAAACTCTCGATATTGATTTATTAATTTTTTAGTAGCCTGGACTTCTATACTTTAGCTTATTACCTACAAAAATAAATGGCTTGGATGTTTAACTGTAGCCCATGCGTCTTGGACTATTGTAAAATTACATTTATGCCCTTTGGTAAAAAAAACATTAAGCCTCTTGGGTGGGGGTGTTGATGTCTTTTTTTTTCATAGTAAAAATAAATTTTTGCCCCCAAAGTCAACAAAATATAGACTTGTTGACCAATGACTTTCTTGACTTTGCATAAGCGTCTTAACAGTAAAAATACGTATTTGCCTCCAGAGTCAAAAAATTATTGTGTTGCTCTTTAACCTTGGAGTAGACAAAACGAGGGTATTTTTGTACTTTCATATGGATATTTTGTGTAATTGCCAGGGTCGTGAGAGTATTTTGGTATTTTCATATTTTTTTCTAATTTTTTAATGCTTAAAGTTGTTAGAGCGTGCTATGCATGCCCTAACATGTGTGTGATGTCATCCGGTGAATGTAACTGGGTTTCTGTTGTCTCCCAAGATGCCCTACCTTGTCCTCTTTCATTTAGAGTGATGTATAACATTGTCTCATAATTCGATCATAGTGGTCGAATTATTACTGGTGATCATTTGATTTTTTTTTTTCATTTTCTCTCTCTTAATAGGTAATGTACAACACTGTCTTCTTTGTTTTTTACTTTTCAATTTCAGTCCTCATTCTATTAATTTCTTATTTCATTCCATTTCTATTTATACAAGTTTTTATTTTTCTCAATTTAGTCATTCAATTGCAATTTCTTATATGTTTGGTTTTTCATTTCGGTCCTCTTTTTTTAATATTTCTAATTTTATCCTTGGCACTTTTATTGAATTTTTTTTTCAATTTCATCCTCCAATCAAATTTTCTGTTATTATTATTATTATTTTATTTTAACCCTCATTTTTTTATTTTTCATTTTATTAAATCTATTTTCACTTCAATTAAACCCTCATATTGAAAATTTTTATCCCTTTTAATTAATGTTTTTTTCTCACCTTTATTTTTTTCTATCCTTTTGTGTAATTAATTTTTTTTCCTGCTTTTATCTTTCAACGTTTGATTTGTTAGGAATTCAGCTTTGTACAGTCTTATTGTTCCGTATTAATTTTTTTAATATTAGTTTTGTGATTATCTTTAAGCTTTTTTATTTGTTTATCCCAGTTTCATGATTTAGTTCACGATTTTTGCATGTTTTTTTTGAAAAAAAAATTTAGTTGTTCTATTTCTATTTCGTATTATTCTAATTCATCTATATTGTTTTTTATACAAATGAAATTTATTTTTTAAAATAAAAATATTCATTTTAGAATTATTTTGCTAATGTGTTCGAGCTAGCATAATAATTTTTATGGCATGAGTTTATTTAGTTAGTTTTATTTGTATTTATCTTTTAAGTCATGGAATTTTTAAGGTGTAGATTTATCTTTTATTTATTTAAATGAATAAGTTTCGTAAATACAATCAGATGCATGTCTCATTTTATGTTACGAAATATCTTGATTTTTTTTTCATAAATTTTTTAATTTACATTTTAATTTTTTTATGTAAAAAAAACACATGAAAAAAATCTCCATACCTAGTAATATTTTTAAAAATAAATTTATAACCCGTGATAAAATGTAAATGGGTAGTACTAATTCTAGATGGAATAAGTTGGGCTTTTCAAATTCAGTTCCAATTGCTTTAAACCCAGGCCCTCTAACCTCTTTTCAAATTCTGTTTTAATGGAACTCCACGTGCTAATAAATACAATGGTTTTAGATCGTAGTAAGAAACCAGAACCTGACCTGTCCTTTCAAA
>Ga0325410_1008961_pt1 | contig 10774 bp, 9 predicted proteins | sample PopdelMetagenome_16_FD_206182 | JGI IMG/M metagenome (GOLD analysis project Ga0325410, IMG submission 206182) | Populus deltoides microbial communities from Bellville, Georgia, United States - Xylem-PdIQD-R3 | ecosystem: Host-associated > Plants > Phyllosphere > Stem > Wood/Secondary xylem...
AAGTGATAAAGATATCACATTTAATTTCGAAATATTTTTTTACTTATCTATCTCTTCTTTTTTGTCTTCTTATATCTATCTCATTTCTATAGAATAAATATTAATAATTATTCATTTAATTCTATAAAATCTCTCATAGTAAGGAAACCCATTATAAAGAAGGCAGTGGCAATATCAATAATGTTTGCATATAATGTCTATGGGCCAAGGTTATATAAGTCCCGAGTCTGGCAAGTTATCTTCTTCAAACTGGGCCAGCCCATGAAGTGGCTCGTAAAGCACCCGTGATGGTTTCAGTTAACTTAGAAACATTAATTTAAGATTAAGATAATAGATTACAATTTTACAATCTAATTTTAAGGTTTTATAAGTAGATTATGAAAAAAGTTAATAGCATTTTCATATAGATTAAGAAATTCAAAAAATTCATGCTCGAATGGAAAAATCTGCGCCGATTTTTTAAAAAACCTTTACATATTGAAATGAAAAAAGTGGTGGTGTTGGAAATTGTATTGGCGTTACAGCGGTGGTGAGTGCTGGTTGCTGTAGGATGGTGGTTATGGTAGAGTCAATAGTCCAGCTACAATGATGCGCTGCACTTGGGTGGAGTGGTGATGATTGTAGCAGCGGTAAAGTAGTGATTACAATGTTGATAGCTCCAAGAAAAATATATTTTTTCTCTGACAAGGGTAAAAAGATCTCTCCGAACTAGCAATATTTAGGAGTGAATCGGGAAATGTTTCTCTTGGGAGGAGATGTGGAGAAGATGTAAAACAATTTCTTCAGATTAGCAATAAAAGACAGATTCCCAGTAGCTTGTGATTTTGGAGATGCATCAACCTGTCCAATGATGATATAGCACTCTGTTCAAAGTTGAAGAAAAAGAGAAGAAAAACCACTTTTCAACTGCTCAGGATCAATGTTTCTTTGAAGTTAAACTTTCTTTTGCTTTCTTCTAGTAAAAAAGCTGTTTCCCTTTATGTAACTGTTGAATGTTTCAAAGAGCAGTACTTTCTGCCAAGAGTGGCAGGGGTGGCTTGATCTTTTGTTGCCTGCAGATTTTGTCCCGAAAGGGTGCATCTTGCATCAATGCTTCCTTGATTTTGGGCAATTACACTAGGCATTCTCTCAGCAAAGATGATCTTTGTCCTCAGCTCGTTCGTTCATCTGCACGGTTACATGGCGTGAAGGGACCCTTGTTGAATTCCAGCTAGAGCCTCTCACAGGGATGAGAGACTTCCTTGCTGCAAATATGCTTGGCCTCTTACAGGGGATCGGTCTTGTCTAAAATGGTGGTCTAGGAACCAGAAAACGTGCACATTGAACACATACATGCATGTTACCGGCCACAGAAGATGCATTGTAGGACCTCAAAACTAAAAAAACATTAACAGGGCATGTGCTGCTCCTTGTCGCTTGTTCCTAAGCTACAACAAGCAGGCTCCAAATGCATGCATGAGAGCTTCTCCAGTGTAGATGCTTGGAAAGTTTATATATATACATATCATTTTACATACTTCGAGGAGTGTTAAACAAAAAGTTATTTTATTTTAATTTTTTATAAAGAAGCTAAAATACTGTTTATTGCAGGAACTTTTTTTTCCCTTGATGAGTTGACTTGAATTAATTTTTTTAGTTTTTTTAATTGAGTTTTTTAATTGTCTTTTAATATATACGCATTGTCTTTAGAGTTATCTGATCAACTAAATTATATATCAAGTTATTAAAATACAATTTATTCTTCATGCAAAGTGCAAACCATAAAAAAAGAAGATGCTCTTACAATGGACCACGGCTGCTAAAGTTTCGTGCACAAAAATACTAAATTTGCTACGTGCTAAAAGTCAAACCTTCTTAAATGGGTCCACAGTCCACACACAAAGAGAAGGGAAAATCAATGGTAGTAGATGATACTCATTGCAGTACCAATTTTACCCATGTTTCGAACATGGAATGCCCAAAATGCACCTAAATCGTAACGGATACTTGGCATTTGAAAACTCAAACCCATAAAAAAAATATATATATATATTTAAAAATCTGCCATGCACATTTCTAAACACTCACTAGAAAACCAAAAAAATATTATAAACAATGTGAGAGTAAATAGCTAACAATAAAGGAGGAGGAGGAGGAGATGGAAGCATTAATGGAGAAGACAAAACTAATAAATTTTGGTCTCAGAACTGAGTGTAAATTAATTGCTTGCGTTTATCGCTGCAATTGTCTACTTGGTCCTCCCTCAGTCTGCCATCATTGCTACCCCCATCTCTCACTCTCTCTCTCTCTCTTTCTTATCTCCTGCAACCCACTCTCCCAGATCACATTTAATGCTCTTCTCTCTCCCTCTCTCTCAGTTAATGTAAGGTGGACTAGTAGAGTAGAATTTATAGGAGTATTATATAATCAGGCGTATCAATACAAAAATTTAACCTTTAGACCCCCCATGAGACAAAACCATGGTTTGTGTTTGGAAGGCAAAAGAAAAAGGACCGATTTTGTTTAACAACCAACCCCATCAAGACACAACTGGCAAGAGATGCTTAATTATGGGGGTTTAAACAAGATTTGTCTTTTCTTCAACTTATACTGCTAATTCATAATAATTGTAGCTTGTTTTTGAATTCGGTAGAACTCGGTTGAGGATTTGACTCTGTCTTGTTGAGCATTGATACCTCAGCTACTCCTGTGAAGGTAGAATGGGAAGGAGCACCTGTAGCTGATGATGATTGTGGGGGTCTGCTTGGTGATGGTGGTGCTGCACAAACTGGGATCACTGACCTTATTTGAACAGCTGGTGCAATCCTGTGAGGGTTAAACCCTCCAGTGAACAGAGGCCTTGGAACATGGGTACTTGAGGGTGTCTTGACGGAAATGGATGCCATTGGAGATGAATTTGTAGACCCAAAAATTCTGCTACTAATGTGGGTTGATTCGTGCTGGCTAGTGTTATCAGGCAAGGAAGTGACTGGCTTCCCAGTATTGGAGAAAGGAAATGGCCTGTATAAGGAACTTGATCCGTAAAGATTACTTGAACTTGAATTGCTGGCACTCTCCTTTTCAATGTGTTTCTTGATGACATCTGGTTTAGTACCTAACCATTCTTCTTCATCCTTTAAATGCTCTTCAAGGGGGACATGAACTTGTGATTTTCCCTTAACTTGTATTGGAATAGGCCTGTTCGATGAGTATAGAGATGGATTGTCTATATGTAAGGGCGGTGGCAAAATCTTTGAACTTGTTCTGGGTGGGGGTGGAGGAAGGAGAGACATAAAGGAGGACTTCTGCATTTGTGTTGAACCATCTAAGGTAGAATCCAATATAAGATCCAGGAGCCTCCGATGTGGATACAGTATGAAGTTATTTGAGGTGGAGGAAGATGATGCACCGCTACTGTCTTTGTGCCCTCTAACCATTCTTCTTCTTGCTTGATTATGATCCCTCTTTCTTGCATATCTACCTTCATCTTTGGATCTGAAATTTGACAGTACCCTTGCCACAACTGCTTGATCTTGTTCTTCACGAGTGTCTACTTCTTTGCTACTCAAAGAGTCCAAGTTTGGAACTGCACAAAAATATATATTGATTACACAGAAAATGCAAGTAATGATATAATGGATGTGAGAACAAACAGGAAATAGGGGATGGAATTTTTACATCTTTTCAAAGCGGACCAGGCTGCAATAGCTGCATTCTTCTCAGCTTGTTTCTTAGTCTTTGCTGGCTCACCCGTGAAATTCATACCAGCAAGCTCCACGGTACATGTGAAAACTGGGACATGACCAGGACCTGATCTTACAGTGGTATATACAGGGAGGTTAAGCCCAGCTCTATGGGCAGTTTCTTGAAGTAGGTTCTTGTAAATTCCAGTCTCATCCTTTATTAAATTCCCAGAAAGAAACAATAAGACTAGACTCTAGAGTAACCAAATTGAAGACAAAATGGGTATCCATCGTTTAAACACCCTTAAGCAATCAAGAAAACTATCTAAAACAAACCAAGAAAAGAGGGATTTTGACAAAAGAAACTTACAAGAACTCTTGCTGTTAAAGACCTTGCAGGACCCCTTAAAGACAAAACATTAAGGGCAACTTCAGCAGCCGCATGCTCCGCCTGTCTCAATGTAGTGCAGTAACTTGGACTTTCAAAGATCTCACCATTAAAGTTCACAGAAGCTTTGAATCTTGGAGCATGATCAGGTCCTTCTCTAATGCAAGCATAAGAAGGGAGGTTGAAACAACTTCTTTGTGCAAGTTCTTGCAGTTGGTTCTTAAACATATCTATGCCAAAAAAGAACCACACAGCACACAAATAAATCAAACCTCTACTTGCATATGTATCTCCATCATTCCAGTCAAAACAAAAGCCAGTAAGTGACAAAAAAAACAACATAGAGACAACAGAGGGAAAAATCCATCATCTAAAGAGCCAAAAAAACCCTCGAAACTAAGACAAGATTAACAAACTCACCTACTAAGGCCTGATTTCTCACTTCATCCACATTGGCATATGCTCAAGACAAAAAAACATTTGCTGTTGGTATTTCCTATTGATGTCTTGTGTGAAGAAGAAAAAGGAGGAGAAATGATATGGGGTGCTGCAGTGAAAAAAAGGTCAAAGTGAAGCTTTAAGCCTAGAGTTTAATTGCCTTTCCTTTCCTCATCTTGATGGGTTTAATTACAGGCATGATAAATCTTGAACAATGTGGTTCAAGAAAGTAATAAAATAAATAAAATTTCCAACTCTCATTAAAAGAGGGGCGATTCTGACACCGAGGTGTGGTGTAGGCAAATTACAAAACACTCCGTGGGTTAGGTTCACTGGCTACTGAAATGACAGGTTTGAGGTTTATTGCCGCAATAATCACCCCAAAGGACTGGTTTTGACTATACAGTTACCTCCTTGTAGACGAGTCCCCTGAATTTGACCTTCAGATATTATAATCTTAACTTCTTTATCCAATGGATATTGCATGAGGCTAGGCTTATATGAGCCTGAGGTCAGGCTGATATGAAAAATTGAAATTGGCCTAACATCACAACTGTGGACCATCTTCCATCTTCCATCTTCCATCTGTCAGCCATGGCCAAGCCCAGTGTGCAAGCTATTTCTGGTCATAAGACCCAAATGTCCCATGATGCACTTTAGCTATTGCTCAGAGGCAAGGACTGCAATCTGACAATTTTCCAAAATTTCTAGATCCCACCTGCCATCCAAGCCAAACAATTCATGGTGGCTATTTAGAGGTGTTTTGGGGGTGGAGAGATTTTTTTTAAAAGTATATTTTACTCAGAAAAAATATTAAAATAATATTTTTGAACTTCTAAAAAATTATTTTTGAAAGTCAAGGCTGTGGATCGTTTTTCTCAGCCTGAAAAATATTTATGCGCTGACTGTTGAATTGAATTATTGCGAAGTGTCATTTAACTGAATTGACTATAGACTGCGGATGGTTCGAGCATCAGTACAATAAACATGGCACAGTGGCGCTACAACTCTCCTAAAACCAGGTTCTGGTTTGGATTCTGATGCATGTGTTTAGCACATTTCATCAATGCCTCCCTTTCATCACCCTAAAACAATGAAGCTGCCGTAAGGTAAATTTAGGGTTATGCATGCTTGACCCCATTATTAATTGCGGGCCCAAAGGCAACAAAATGAGGAATCAAGCTACTGGCAGTCAAAACCATTGGCTATCTGATTGAAAGGAAGAATCATAGGAAAACAGTGACTGATTCCTCAAATCAAATGAGATTGAACACTAACTAATTCCAGAAATACAAGAATAAAAACTGACAATACAACACACCATTGCATTCCACACCCTAAAAGCACAATGGTCAAACCAACAAAGACTTTCAAGCAACCCCTCTAAAGTTTCCCCATATTCCACATAATATATAGTTCGGAAGTTGAATAACCAACCATTGGGTCAGCAATCACCCCCAGCACTCACCAAATCAGTTAATCTTCCATTTCCTAGGTTTGGATGGAGGTCAAATCCACAACTATGATTGCCGGTTCTCAGTTGTTAAGCTGCCACTGCTGCTCACACCACCCACAAGGTTAGATTCCCCCACTCTAGCTGCCAAAGCAAGAACTTCAGGTGACATCTCCCAGCTTCCACTTTTTCTTCCCCAACTCGATCGCCTAGGATGCAATCCACCACGGTCCCCAACTTCATCTACTGTGGTCCTGATATCCGGGGATAACTCGCCTAGTTCACCATCTTTTATGTTCAACCGATCATTGTTGGCAGGTTGTCCTTCGCCATCAGCCATAGCACTCATGTCTCCCCATACAGTTTTCCTACCCATTTCTATGTCACCGACAGCTTTACCCATATTTGGACTCATGAAGCCCCCACCAAGTGTCCGGGTGGGTAATGCAGGTTCCCGGGGCACCTTCGCCCTGAAATTGTTCTTAGAAGGGGGGATACTGGAGCAAAAGATCTCCTTGAAGTTCTCCACAAATCCTTTATAAAAAGGATTTGCCCGCCTATCATAGCGATATCGGAAATTCTCATAAGTGGTCTGAACAAGCAAGGAGAGCATTAGTGAAAGTGTACAGTTGATTACAAGGGAGAGTTCCATTCAGAGAGTGAATGAATGTACTTCTCCATAAAAGAGTTATGAGAAGAGGAACCTTGTTCTCTTACTTGATTTGTGCTGATGAGATACAAATGGAAGGCAGTAAGACCACCGACAAACCACATTGATATGAACGTGTAAACTATTAAAACAATGGAGGAAGGGGTTTTGATCATTGCTTTCCAAGTTGAGATGTTCTCTGATCCCATGATCTTCCTAATGTAGACCCAGCAGAAAGCAAAAACATATATACAAAGAAGGGTCGTTGATAAGACAAACATGAAGAAGAATCGATAATTTCTCTGCACCCAGAAGCATATCAATCAACGTAAGGAGAGATGACACTCAAAAAGACCACCAAGATACCAAACAAAATCCAGCTATTTTCCATGCCAGCAACTTGAGAAAAATTAATTCTAGAAACTTAACATCAGAATCTGCTAGTTTATATACATGAACCATTTAGATTCAATATGTTGATATTTCATTAAGTTTTCAGATTATCAGTAAGAAGTGGTGACCATATGTGTTCAAACACATCAAAGTTTGAGATAGCATCAACAAGAAAGGACTGACAGGTCCATATCAAGTTGAATTTTCCTGGTTAAAGAAAGCAGGACCTAACTTCAAGCTTGGGGTCCATCTAATTGTCACCCTTCAGCAGAAACAGCATTTCAGGAGGAGAGAAGCACTGCAATATAACTACTTATCCTATCCAATTGATAGTGCTGAAGATCATTTTTACCGCTACAGTCACAACCATATAAAAAAAAAGAGGATCACTTACCAAGCCAATACATTGCCCAACCCAAGGGCAGTGATGGTCAAATCTTTCAACACAGTTATTGCATATTGAACAATGCGAGCAGCGAGGTGGTCTGTAAAGCATGCAAGTATCACAATACTTAACCTTCACAGTCATTCCATTGAATTCCACCTCCTTAACACGTGGCAGACGTAATTGTGGAGTCTGACCGGACCCAACATCTGCACTCCCATCAAAGCCTTCAGGTTCTGGTGGATGTGCATTGCGTGGAATTATGCCAGGATCCCTTCCAGATGTTAGCAGGAGAAGAACTAAATCCTGAGACATCAGAGACATTTATGAGCTTCATGTTCAGTATTACAGAAACAGTTTCCCTATCATGCCCAGGAAAGACATTGAAGAGAGATTTCAGGACAGATTTAGAGCTCTCTCCAGGAACAAGATAGCCCTTTACAACACCATCACCATCCTCAAAATTAGGGTAACAAGTGCTTTACATGCATGACAAGAGCTACATAAGTGTACACAGGTCAAAACAGCGTGGTGCAAGGTCTGAAATGCATTGGTTGTAGCAGATGAATCAGAAAAGGCAAAAACAGAATAAAATGGGGGATAATAACTGCACATCCCCAAACAATAAGGACATGGTATGATCCAATCATGGCATTCACATGATATCTTGCTAGACAAGGCCACATAAACTTACATTTCATATCACAAGCTACCCTAGCTTACATGGTAACCCTAACACCAGCCTATCTATATGATATACAAAAGAAAAAATGTAAAAAGGCTTTGGTAGAGACAAAATGAGCATTAACATCTGATGAATTATGTATAATCAGAACACCCTGAAATGAATTATTATGATCAGTTGGCAATTATGGTATAATACTGCAAATACCCTTTTCTAATTCACTTATAAATCTAATTGGATTTGGTTGGTTATTAGTGATTACATAGATGGTCATTCATTGTTAATTCCCTAAAAAAAAAATTATATTCCTAACAGTAATCCAATAGTTCCTCGATTGCTTTAAGCATATAATCATGAAATTAAACCTGGACCCATCAAACTCTAAAAAGATATTTCAGTCAAATTGTAACTAAAAATTTATTTTTACTCGCACATTAGTGTAGTTATCTTCCGATCCATTGCAATATTTTAAATTTCTTCTTGTGCTTTGAAAGAAAGTCTTTTGGGTGAAACTTCATAAGATTTGAACCATACATAGTGCAACGATTTTCTTACAAGAAAATACATTTGCTGTTACAGGAACCTCATCTTATGCAGAACAATACCATTCTTATTCAGTTCCAAAATTTCCTTTCCAGGTTCTCTAATGCTAAACATTTTGCCAATGTGATTACCATTGTAAAAAAAAAAAAAATTGTCATAGTTCACATATGCATGGTCAAATCACAAACTCAACCCAAGGTATTATTGATTTCTAATTTGTTATATTATTATTGTCTAAAGTTGGTTGTTATTGTTAATGTTGTTCTGTAAATGACTATTGATAAACAATAATGATATTGAAAAGATCAAAATCAATATATGTTTAATAATTAAATTTCTTGCTTTTATTTTATTTTATTAAGATTCACATGTTAAGAACATATTGTATCACGAGCATCACATGTGATGCAATGAGCTAGTATACAGAAACACTTACAATGATCTATTTCAATTTTTTTCCAATAATATTTAGGTACATGGTATGCATGTGCGCGTGTGACAGAATACATGATATATGTGAATGCATTTATCATTGAAGAGCAACCTCCTGCTTTTTTGGAGATTGGTTAATTGACAATACCTAGAATGCTATGCAAAGGATTTGCTTGCAACAAGTATGATCATTATTCATAATAAGAAGAGTCTATGCAGTAAAAGCAAAGCGAACATGGTAAGAAGAGGCAACAAACTAGGCTAGAGACAAGCTGGGGTTATGTATTGGATATTCAATGAGATTGCACAGAAAACTTCAGAATGGTAAGACACAGCACATCGACTCACTATCCTCTGCCAAAACTGGTGAAATGGTGACACGTAACAGCATAATGCTATATAATAAACCACCAAACATTTATTCCTCTTGAAAACTCGTCATTCTAAACAACTAACAAAATCAAGAAAGTACCTCAACAATGCACACCCTTGAAGCAATATCTTTTACAGAAGACATTCATCCACTAAACCTGCTCTACAAATTATGATAATCAGTTCCCACAACTCACACCTCTTATCCCCAATCTATATGATTAAGCAATATTTCCTATCCTGTCCAGCTTACAAACAACCTACTGTATATTTAACTTATGCTCTAAATTTCAGCATGGACAAATCTTAATGCCTACCCTTGAACCCCCACCATAACAACCCCCTTTTTTCTCCTGCCATCTTCTTTAGATGGATGAACAAGACTGGTTAAAATTGTGCTTAAATCTTTACTGGTGGCTCTCCAATAATCCCTGGCAGTGTACCAAAATAAAAACTACCCCATCTGGGTTCTCTGATATCTGAACCACATGCCAGAATTGGCTACCACTGTTGCCAAGAGGCTTTGAGGCACTCGCCTAGGCGCTCCGGTGAGGCCATGACGCCTTTATTAGCCTCAGGCGATGAATTTCAATGAAGCGCTGCCAAGGTGAGCGCCCTGTGAGTGGGCACCAGGCATTAAAGCGAGCACCTGCTTGAAATACTTCTTTTTCTGTTGGATTTTTTTTTAACTGATTTATGTTTTGACCTATTTGACTATTTTTTAATTTACCACGAGAAACAACTTAGGGGTAGTTTTGTAAAAAAACAAAGTTTAGGATAAAAAAGAATAAAAAATAATTAAAGTGGGAGACATTCAAGAAAGGACACTTGAAGAGAAACACAAACCACACTTTGCGTTGAACAGAGTCAGAGAACAACAGCATAAGAACAGAACAAGAAAGCATGGATGAAGATGTTTTTGAAGATTAATGAATAATGATTATGATAATTAAGTTTTCTTTTTAATCTATTTAGCTACATACTACTTTAAATTATCTTATTTTGTTTTAAGGGTGAGAAATATAACTTTATACAACTATGTTATGGTCATTTATATTTTCTTTTGATTTTCTAATAATCAAATCTTAATTGGGAAGATATATATTTTAGATTTATTTAATATAATATAATACAATACATATATTTTCTTTTAATCTATAGCATATCGCCTTGGTTCATTCAAGTGTGCACCTAGTGCCTCGTGTGCCTTTTAGCGCCTTTCACCTTTGAGAACACTGTTGGCTGCTATAATCTTCACCAATATAATGAAGGGGGGGAAATACAGGGTCAACAAAAACATTGTTGAAACTGCTATTTTCGATTACAAGGTAAATTAAACATGTAAAAGGAATCTAAATGTGTTTGCAGAGAGAG
>Ga0325410_1008963_pt1 | contig 10772 bp, 3 predicted proteins | sample PopdelMetagenome_16_FD_206182 | JGI IMG/M metagenome (GOLD analysis project Ga0325410, IMG submission 206182) | Populus deltoides microbial communities from Bellville, Georgia, United States - Xylem-PdIQD-R3 | ecosystem: Host-associated > Plants > Phyllosphere > Stem > Wood/Secondary xylem...
AAATCCTAGGATTCATTAAAATTGAATTTAATACTACTTAATTAATTGGTTATTTGCTTGTAATTATTATTTTTTGTTTAGTAAACTATCTCATTCAATTTTTCAAATAGATCACAATTTAAGAGATTTTGGTAGTTATTAGTAATTTTTCCAAATTCTCGTCGGATGATACACTACTCATCATTTTATTACTTGTCACAATTTATGCATTTGCAACTTGCGATTTTCACCAACAAATATTAAGTCTTTTTCCTTTCACATGCTTTTTTTCTCACCGTTGTCATTAAGCCTTAGTGGTAATCCGACGAACTAGATCTTTCTACCCTTAAAAGTGAAAGAGTAAGAAATTGACATACCAAAAATGATGACGTCCATATCACAGAGACATTGTATAATTAACATATCCTACATTTATTAGAGTCACATCACACTAGATCTTGTCATGGTAGCTTGAGAAATTAATAGGGAAAATACATATCTCCTTGATTGCTATGAAGGTGTTATTAACCTATAATACAATATATGTCTTGGGGTGGTGAATGAATTTTAAGCCTAAGCAAATCATAATACTAAAAATAACATTGATACAACTATCGTTATCTATAATGATCTTTCAAATCCCCACACTTAATTAACGCAAGTATGAAAAATAGTAGTTCTTTTCAGTTTAAAAGATTGATTTGCTAGTAGATTATTGTTGGGTTTGTACTCCCTTGTCTTTTAATGCTGCCTAGCAAGTGAAAAAAGAGGCCTGAAAGGAATTCCTTTTGCAGATCTTAGTAGTGATTTGAATGTGTGGAAATGTTTTTGTATTGGGTTTCTTGATGATGGTGAGCTGTTAAGTTTAATGTGGATTTTACAGATTGACTATGTGATGTTAATACTAAAGTTGTAACAAAAATTAGAAAAAAAAAAATTAGAATTATAAAGAGGGATTTAAGAGAGCTTGAACAAAAGGGTTTAAAAACAGTTTGTAACGAAAAGAAAAACAGAGGGGGAAATTAATAGAGGATTTAAATAAGGGATTTAAGGCTATTTTTTAAGGGTAGTGTTTGAAGGGATTTGAATTTTAAACTGTCAGTTATAGATTTTGTTGTGGTGGTGTGAAGAAACAAATCTAGGCAAGTTGGCGTGGAGATTGAGCATTAAAAACAAATAAGATAAGATATTTGTTTAAAAACAGTTTGCAAATTCATTTAGAATTTACTGTATGTTTTTATGCAATCTTTTAACATTTTGGATCTTACAAATAAGATAAAAAAAATCCATGTAAATAGAAATATCATAAAATAACAAAAACAAACTTTGATATATGCTCAATCCCTTATCAAAGAGTGGCAGGTTGTATTGTCATCAGCCATATATCAAAGTTTGTTTTATACACACACACACACACACACACACACAACAGCTAAATCATGTTTTAAAAATAAGGTTCAACAATCCCTTGAGTATTTTTTTCCTTTCCTTCATGCTCACGGCTAGTTGGCTATATTGCTGTTAATTTATGCATTAAATAAGTGGTGCTGTGGTATCATTAATGATATCTATTTGCTCTCACACACACTAGGTCGTCTCTTTATAATATTGGGAGAGCTGTTGTGGTTTTCTTAGTTTAGCTACGCTATAGGAAGAGTTGTTTGCTATCAATTTATGCATTAAATAAGTAGGATTGTGGCATCACACCTATTTACTTTCACACTAGTGTTTTTATAACATTGAGAAAGTTGTTCTAGCGTCATGTTTATTTTGAGACAAGGTTTTGTCCTCTTTGTATATGATTTCATTTTGCAGCAGATTGTGCTTTTCTTTTGGTCTCACCATAAATTAAAAATTCCCTATTTTTTTTAGTTTACAGGCAAAGCCTTTTTCTTTTAGATCATACATTCACTGTGGACCGTGTCTGTTTTTACTGTGAAGTCACACAGTATTTCAATTTCTTCTTCATTCTCGCGAGTTGTTACCTAAAACTACAAACAAAAGTATTTTTTTAAGCCTGAAAGACTTGGATCAATTAGCACCATATATTTTTTTTCTTTTTTTCCTCTCTCTCACCAGCCGACAAAGACAAGTTAATTTTTCTTTTCTTTCTTCCCTCTTCACACATGCATGATGCAACACTCGCTCTCTCTTTTCGGCAATGTTTGGCAATGTTTTTGGAAAATATTTATAAAAAAATTTATATTTTATTTTTAAATTAATATATTTTTTATATTTTTAGATCATTTTAATATATATGTTAATATCAAAAATGATTTTTAAAAAATAAAAAAAATATTATTTTAAGATATTTTAAAATAAAAACATTTTAAAAAACAATTGAAACAACACTTCCATACACCCTTTTCATCTTAGCCTTTTCATTTTAATCGATTAATTTTGCGGTTGTTTTTGTTTCTGATCAAGAGTTGGCTTTTTTTTCATGCATCAATCCTTTTGTTTGAAGTTAAGGGATTTTTCAAAGATGGGTTTTTGAATTTTTTACATTAATGATGCATGGTTGATTTGTCTTTGCATCTTTTTTTTTTTTTTTCAGGAGTTGAAGAGAGAAGCAAGGAAGGCCAAGTCGGGTGAGAAAAACCACTGATTTTGATTTTTCATCTTCCGGGTCTCTTTGAATTAATAAAAAATGGAATCTTTGAATCTATTAATATCAGATATATTGTTTCTTGGGTTTTTGTTTTTTGGAGTGAAGTGAACGTTAGCCGGGATCCTTTCTTGAAATTTACATTTGGGTGTTTGTAGTGGTTATGCTTTTTTAACCAATTCATAATTTATTTAGTAATTTTTTAAAAAACTTCTCCTTTATAAATTGCAGGTTAGAGTCTGAAGAGAAACGTCGATAGATCATATATATGCTACATAGAAGCTTGAGAAATTCGAGATGCTTTGTTGAAGCCAGGTATGTGATTTTGTTAAGCGTTCCTAACAATTTTATTGGATTTCTTTTTCATTATATGCATATTTCCAATTTGGATCTAAATGTTCAAGTTAAACATTTGAAAGTAGAAATGATTCACAAATTATTTTAGATTGCAGTTCAATTCAATGGATAAGTTAGGGTTTGATCACATCTATGACTACAGTTTTGAATAGACTTTGAAATATGATTTTGAATTTTTCTAGGGAGTGATTTTTTTATCATTCACATTTTAATTTCTTTTTAGTTTTCATGGATTGTTTTTGAGATAATAATGAAGGAAATATGAATCAAAATTTTTAGTGTGATTGTCAATTATAATCTTAGTTTAATCTTCTTTGATTCTAATCACTACTTATTTATTTATTGGTTTTTTCCCTTTTTGTCTCTGATATGTTTTGGTTATTGTGCCCATAATTATTTTACAATGAACCATCCAGGATTAAATTATTGCATTATCTAATGGCTCTTAATCAACCATTTTTTTAGGTTTTTTTTTTCTTCCATAAGTGGATGGTATTCAGGTGGGAGTGTTCATATTGTTGAAATATTTGACTCAGTGTGCTACTGTCTCTATATTATAAGAGTGCAGTGCTTCAGGTATTTTCATCGGAGCGAACAAGTTTCACAATAGCCTTGCTTTTATTTTTTAACTGATATTTTTTATCGATAAGATTCGACTGTAGCATGTTTTGTCAAATGCAGCTTTACAGGTAATAATATAGATCTCAACTCTATTGACTACCATTGCATATTTGGTTCATTTTTGTTTACCTTTTCATTTTTTCTGATACCTTCAGTCCACAATAATTTACATTAAATCAATTGCAGCACCCTGCTCTCTTTTTTCCAGTCTTGGCTGTTGAGATAACCATATTTCATATGTTATCTCACTACGAAGTTTTGCGTAGGCTTCTAACTTTTTACAACATATTCTACCTAGCTTTAATTGGTTGAAGTCAACTTACATTCCTTAGGCTTAACTATTGGCTTGGCAACTAACTTGCCTAGCATTCTTTTTCTTTAATCCATATCACTTTAGCTAGATCAATCGCTTTGATGGATTATGGCTTCTCAAGTTTATGCTTCACCACATCTTTTTTTCTGGCATAATTTATCCACTGATTCTGCTGGTTAGGACTGTGCTGGCAGTTTCTCTTGCTCAAAATCTTTCAAGTCCTAGTAAGTTATTTAAGCCTTTCTAAGAAATATCCATTTATCTTACTTGATAACCATGATTGCAATTATATTTGTTTCCATGTTGCATTCTCATTTCTGATATTACAAGAAAACATTCTATAGACTTGCTTTATTGGCAATTTTGTATGTTTTTGCAGGCTCTATGCTGATTTGGATTAGTATTATTTAAGAATAATTTATCTATAAAGTCAACTATGTTTTTTTATGTCTCTGCTTTTAGCTTGGTGGCATTAGGTTTTTGGATATTGGTTGGATATAAAATGATTTGTATTTGAATTGTGTTTTGTGGTTTCATTGCTCTATTATGCAGTGAGAAATTAAGAGAATGCATGGTGGAATCTCTGTTTTGATCTGACGAACAATTGTTTTTAAGCTTTAACGAATCAGAGGATCAACATGCTCTTGATACTTTGGGTGTTATCGATGATTTAATTTCATTTCCAGTTCTTTTTGTATGCATGGTGGAATTAATTATATTTGTTTTTTGATGACATACATTGAAATCTTTTACCCTTGAGATCTTTTCAAAGAAATACGAAGCTTCTAATTTTTTTGTTCAAACTTTTTTATTTTAGTTGCTTGATGATTCATTTTTCATTTACAGGACATGTAGCCATAGACATGCGCTGGATATTGTTTTACAGCTTTTGCTAAAACTCACTTCCTTTAACAGCAGTTGACTTGACTCTTGCTAGCACTACTATATCCGACTCTTTTTAATTTATTAAGCGCTTCTTTGTTATTGAGTCATTGGATGACAAATATGTTTAATTAAAGATATTATTGCTTAACCACTGCAGTTATTGTCTTTTAATGAATCTAGATCCTACTTGCATGCTAGGAAAGTTCTTCATTTTCCCTCTTCCTATGTGATTTAGGTTTCATGAATTGATAATTGGCATGAAAGTCGCGGCAAGATTTCCTGAAACAGCGCGCAAGCAATCCAACTAGTATATATATATATATATAGTCTGTGATACGAGTCTGGTGTTCCCACCACCTATAGAATTGGTACAACAAGGCTCTAATTTAGATGTTGAACAAGAAAATGCGTTGAGCTCATTACAACATACACTTGTAGAATTCTGCACAACATGATCCTATGAACAGTTTTTAACCAACCAATGTTAACATATATTGATCACTCTTAATTAATCATTACCTACCCAAGTAATTGTTTTTAAACAAAATAAATAGAAGTTAGAGAAATAATGGTAACTCTTAATTAATTGTATCAATTCAATTACTCGAATTATAAGGTGAACTGGTTTATTAGGTTATGTTATGCTGAGGGTCAGATCAAAAAAACATTTAATGTAAAAAATATTGAGGCAAAAAATATCGAGGCTGCAAGGATTTTTTTTCAAATAGAAATTTCACAAGTTAAAAGACAACAAATAATAAAATTCATATTGCATATGCTGACTTGTTAACCCAATATAGAACAATATGCCTTGACATTTCTAGTAAAATTTTAGCTCTATCCAACGGTCGGGTTGAGAGTTATGCTTGACAGTGTAAAACAAAACAACATGCATAATTATGCTAGAATCTTAATTTTCTTGTTCAACCTATTCTTAGATCGCATTAGAGCTCTTTGGCATTGTTTTTTTAATTAGGCCCAATAAGTCAATTGTGAAACCTCCTAATCTAATTATTTTCCTAACTTGAGTTTCAAATTAAACCATGTAGGAGTTTCCTCAACATGAAATAGTCATCTTGACGGGTCTAAAGGCTATACGGATTATCGGTAAAATCACAGTTTGGATTTTAAAAAATCAAGATGATAATTTTTTTTTATATTAAGACAACAACATATTAGATCAATCAAGGCTCTGTGACTTAACTTGTCAAACCTGTGACTCGGGTCATAAACTCTACTAGGTTTAATAACTCTTTAAAAAAAAACTATTTTTATTTAATTATATTATAATAAAAATAGACACTCACAAAATCAAGCACTAACCAAATACCAGAATGTTTGTTTGAAACTAAGATAACCTTATAAAAATTAAATAAATTATAAAGGTCAATTCAAAATTAATCAATTATTAAAGGATAAAATTTTAAAAAATATAGAAATGAGTCACCTGCTTGTACTATTTATATAAATGGTGCAAAAAGGTGATTCCCTATCAAATATTTTACTGTTGGGGGTTATTCCCTCTCGATTCTTTTAGTGATGTTGGTAAATTTTCTTTAAAAAAAAAACTTTTTTCATATCAACTGCTTATGTCTACTTAAAATTGTATTAAACTAGTATTTTAGATATGGATCGACAATGATGGAAAGTTACTACATCATTGGTTTGATGATAAAAAGGTAACATAATTATACTACTTTTCTAAAAGAACTAGGGTGTTTTTTTTATATTGTTCATATTAGCAATGAAGAAGGTTAATGTACTTGTTTAATTCACATGATAACAACTTTATGTCGTAGCTCAATTAGTTGACATACCTATGTAAACCTAGGTGTTGTGAGTTCGAGAGATTGAAGAGGCAATAAAAAAAATATGCCGTCTATGTTTTTCTTTTTTTAAAAAAAGGCTTAATAAAAAATATAAAGTGAGCCTTGCTTTATAAATTTTTATTTGAATTTTAAAAATTATTTTCAATTATTATATATGTGACATAATTTTTTTTTTCATGAAAGTTCAATTCAAATCACATTTTTATTCTTAGAATTTTTAAATATATTTTGAACATGCTTTTATCATATTTATGATTTTTTAACTATCAATCACACATAAAAATATAAACATACTATTTTGATATATTTTTTTAATTTGTTGTGACAATTATAGAATATTCTTTTAACAGAAACAATGTTTCTAGTTAAAAAAAAAAAACTTGCATTCACTAAGATAAATAAGAAATATGTTAATAAAAAAAATTATCTTGATAGAGAACAATTCAAAAAAACTGTATTTTCAGATTTAATAACAATGCCAAGGAATTTCCTTAGACTTTGATATTTTGTTTTGCGTTTAAAGTTTTTTGATCTCCACAATGTAGCACTAGCATACAAACTTGTATATTTTTAAAGTAGTGTTTTGGTTACTGTCCAGGACAATAGAGACAAAGATAGAGGGGACAAAACATAAAACAAGATGGAGATAAAATTGTGTTCAGTAGTGATGTATAAGACAAAGTGACTATTTTTGTATACTGTTTGATTATGGTAGACAAGAAAGAATAAAATATAAAAAAATATTTTACATTTAATATGTATTGTTGTCAAACTTATATATTTTTAAAAATAATTAGTTTATTTTTTTACTTTTAGTTTATATTGAGGGTTGAAATTAATAAAATTTTAATAATCTTAGTTATAAAATCAGGACTGACTTGGCAAGTTGACCTGAGATCTAGATTGGTTCGAGTTTCAGAAAAAATAATTGACTTGACCTAACCCGGTAAAAAACATGAGTCAACCCAAGATAAAACATGGGTCAAAAGCCCATTAACTTTTTTGAAAAAGAAAATTCATCAAAATATATAAGGTTTCTTTGACTATTTATTTTGAAAAAAAAAATCGGGTTTATCAGGTTTACCTTCCCAATCCATGACTTGAACCTTTTCTTGGGTCAACTTCCAAGTTGAGTTTTAAAACGATGATAATAACCATTTTTATCAATACGTTAACTCGGGTCAACATGTGTTAACCAACATAACCCATGACCTAAGTTTTGCCCTGTTGACTCCCGAGTCGGGTTTTAAAATTATGATAATAATAATTTTTATCCATACATTAATCTGGGTCGACCCTCTTGATTTGTGACTCTAGCCTTGCTCTAAGTTGATCATCAAATCAAGTTTTAAAACTATGATAATAACCAATTTTATTTTATGTTGATCTGGGTCAGTCTGGGTTGACTCATCTAACACGTGACTCGAGCCTTGTCTTAAGTCGATCCTCGATTCTAGTTTTAAAACTATGATAATAATCATTTTTATCAGTACATTGACCTAAGTTAATGATCAACGTCACTCGTGACCTAAGAATTGCCCAAGTCGACCTCTAAATTGAGTTTTAAAATATGATAATAACTATTTTTATTCTTATACTGACATATGTCAATTCGACCAGTGCCCCAGGCCTCAACTAATGACTCGGGCCTTGACCAGTGACCCGAGACTTGTCCTGGATCGACTCTCAAGTTGAGTTTTAAAGTTATGACAACAATCATTTTTACCTTTATATGTCTTAGTTGGACAATTTGGAATTGAGTGTTTTTTATAAGGATATTTTAGGAATAAAAAATAAAAAATATTATCTTTAGAGACATATCCCTTTTATACCTCATGTTTTAAAAGTATAAAAATTCACTCTAAAATTATTCCAGAGACAAATTTATTTTATGTTTGTCTTTATATTTATCTCTTTAACCAAACATATTTATGCCTCTATTGTCTCCATCCTTTTAGGACAATGACCAAACACTACCTAAAAGATCTATAACTGTCAAGGACAAACTTGGCTTTATTTCATCCTCGATTTCTTCTCAGTGATGTCTCACCTATTTGTAGAGGCACTTGATCCAAATGTAGAATCTGAGAGAAAAAAAATTCATAAAGTAATATTTGAATCTTGGTGTTTTTTATTGGCTTAAAAAAATTACCAACCCACCAAAACCTGCTAATCTAGGATTTTAGCTGAATGAAGCTTTAAGCTAGATATAATAACTATGATTTCATAAAATTACTATGAACTTCCCTTCTATGTCTTCTTATTTACTCATTTGATTTTATAATGTTAAGATGTTCGCATTTATATCATGATTAAACTCGAGGGTATCATTGAGTTATTGTCTCAGGATATATAAAAGGGATGAAGACAATAAAGATAAAATTGTGTTTGGTTGAAAAGATAGAGATATAAAAATAATTTATTCATAGGACAATTTTAGAGTGAATTTATGTACTTCCAAAATAGAAGGTATAAATAAGATATATCTTTATAAGCAATAAGTATTATTTTTTATTTGTAAAATATCATTGTAAAAAACTTTCAATTTCAAAATTATCCAATTAAGACATGCGAGAATAAAAAAAGTTTATTATTGTAGTCTTAAAACCCAACTTGGGGGTTGGCTTGGAGTAAGATATGTGATCCTTGTTGATCTAAGTTAATGTAAGAATAAAAATAGTTATTATCATAATTGTAAAATCCAACTCGAAGGTTTTGGGTTGACCATTGACTTGGGTTAATAAAATAATAAAAGTGGTTATTATTATAATTTTAAAACTTAACTTGGAGGTTAACTCAGGGTAATGCCCAAGTCATAGATCAGGAGGGTCAACTCTGGCTGAATCGGGTCAATATAAGGATAAAAGTGATTATTACCATAGTTTTAAAACCTAACTTAAGGGTCGACCTGGGGTAAGCTCATGTCATGGGTTAAGAGGGTTAATGTATGGATAAAAATGATTATTATCATAATTTTAAAACCCGACTCAAAAGTCAACTCGGGGGAAAGCCTAGGCCATGGATTGCGAGGGTCAACCCGGGTTGACCCAATTTTTTTAAAAAAGAGAATCAACACAACTTTGTTTTGACCAAGTTGTTTTTTTTTATAAAAAAAATAGCAGGTTTTGACCCTTGTTTTTATCCCGAGTCGACCTGTGTTTTATCCTGAATCAACTCAAGTTTTTTATTGGGTCAATCCTTCACCTATCTTTTCTTAAACTTGGATTGATCTAGGCCCAGAGACGAGTAGGTCCCGAGTTGATCCACTAGCGTAGTCTATATTTTATAACTAAGGTTATTATAATATTATGAATTTCAACATTTAATATAATCTAAAGTAAAAACAAAATTTAATTATTTGTATAAATATATAAGTTTAACAATAATACATATTAAAGGTAAAATAATTTTTTTTATTTATCATTATCAAATAATATATAAATACAGTTACTACCAGACACAATTTGTTTTCATCTTTGTTTTTGCCTTCTTTCATTTGTATTCATAGTTTTCGTCTTTTTTTGTCCATAACAGAAACGAAATACCATCTGGTTGATAACATATAGAAACTTCATGTTCAAGCCTTTCTCTTGTCATTTATTTTAAATAAATGGAAACACAATTGCGAGAAGAAAAGGAAGAAGATGACATGTGATCCTGGTGCCATGCAACATTTTGACATTAACAATATTTTGATATTTCCATTAATTTATAATATACAAATATATTTCCACGTTTCTTTTATTTGGATATAACATTTTTCCAATCGAATTTGTTTTTTTTTTTGAAATTCTATGTTCATGATATTTTTTAACAATAAAAATAGCATTGAATGAGTTTATAGTTCAATTAAAACTAAAAATGTGTTAAGTACAATGGATTGTACATGATAATATAAATAGTAAACAATGTGTAATTAGACTGAATTGAAGTTTTTTGATATTTCATCTAGTTTTATGATATTTAATAACTTACAAGTTTTTCGATATTCTAGGTAAATAATTCATTTTGCTAAAATAATAATAATAATAATAATAATAATAATAATAATCACCTTAAAACATTCTAATTAAAAAAGAATATTTCAAGTTTATTTTTAATGATTACTTATACAATGAATTTTTCAATATTTCAAGTTTTTCGTATAATAATTTTTGTACAAATTTTTTATCCGGGGAAA
>Ga0325410_1008965_pt1 | contig 10771 bp, 6 predicted proteins | sample PopdelMetagenome_16_FD_206182 | JGI IMG/M metagenome (GOLD analysis project Ga0325410, IMG submission 206182) | Populus deltoides microbial communities from Bellville, Georgia, United States - Xylem-PdIQD-R3 | ecosystem: Host-associated > Plants > Phyllosphere > Stem > Wood/Secondary xylem...
TAGTTACAAATTGATACTGTAATTGAAATTACAAGGTTGCACCATTAAGCTTAGGAAATGCAAATCAAATCTTAGCATAGTTGATCTTGTTAATAATCATCACAAGGGAAGTGCGGGACTTTTTCTTCCTGCACTTTGCAGACCAAATTTCATGAAACAAATAATGGTAGAAAAAAACAGGAAAATGATTTTCAGAAACTTAGGAAACAAATCATTTTGAAATTATTTGTCTCTAGCCACCAACCTATTATACACTATACTAAAAGGGATCAGTACCTTTATTACTATTTATCTAGATATAAAGCACTGTAGATTGGAGCAGTATAATGACAGAGCTGCCCTTGCCATATAGAGTTGCAAGGAAATCGGCGGGTTGTCTTTTCAGTGGGATACATATGGCATTAAAGGGATGGTTGGGAAGAAAATGATCGGTTCTAATTTTAGTGGGGTTGTAGGCCCCAGGCTGTCGACACTTGGTGTTAGGCCCGACAAGCCCTGAGCGCTAGGGCCAGACCCGCACGCCACGTGGGGCAGCAGGCCCCGAGCTGGAGACACTTAGCACTGGGTCCAACCGCGCGCATGGCTACAGACCCGCATGCCTAGAGTTTGGAGACCTGGGCGCTTGGGTTTGGAGACCGCGCGACTGGGGTCTGCAAAGCCCCCCAAGGCTCCAAGACAGCGCGGCTAGGTCAGCAGACCCATACACCCTAGTTTGACTGTCTACTAACTGACATCTGGGTCTGTAGACCACGCAAAGAGGAATAACAAATTCAAAAAAATTGAAAAACGTGAATATCAAATTTAAAAAACAACCACAGATTTTATTTAAAAGGTAAAAATATAAATTACTATTTTTATTATTATAATTAATAAATTTGAAATAAAATATTATTGTAAACAAAGAAAAACCATTTAGTTGATTTGAGGGATAATAATAATAATAATAATAATAATAATAATAATAATAATAATAATTGTGCTATAAATATTATTATTTTATTATAATTGATGATATTAATATTAAAAATAGAATTATTTGTGGTATAAATATTATTATTTTTATTACAATTCAAAGTATTAATATAAAAAATATTATATTTGTGGTATAAATATTATTTTTTTTATTATAATTGAAAGTATTAATATTAAAAATAGTATTATTTGTGCTATAAATATTATTATTTTATTATAATTCTCTTGGGTCTTGCGTTAGGACCCAATCCTGTTAGGTCCAGTGTCGAGACAAATTAGCCTTGGGTCATGCGTTAGGACCCACGTCTCATGATCCGGATACTGGACCTAACATAATTGGGTTCAGTGTCGGAACCCAACATAATTGGGTCCGAACGCAGGACTCAAGGCTAATGGGTCTTGATGCATAACCCAACAAAATTGAGTCCCACCACCGGACCCAAGCCTAATGGGTCCAGACACATGACCCATTAGACTTGGGTCCGATGTCGGGACTCAATTCCTTACTTTTGTATTAAAAAAAATTTAGAAGCACATATGGCATACATTGTTTGGTGTACTATAAAAGCATACATTACTATTCTATGTATTGGGTTGTCTAATTATGTTAAACCTTGTATCATGCAGTAAAAATGTTAAATATTATTTTAGAATTAACAAAATCTATTCCATGCTTCAAGTTTAGAAAATGTTGTTTTTTCACATTTGTTTTTAATCGTTTGGTTAGGGGTTTTTTGTCTTTTTTTTTTCACTATTCTAATGGTGCTAGGACTTTGTTACTACTAAAAAAAACTTGAATTTGATTTCAAACATAAAATTAAAAACTTTAAAAAAAAAAAAAATTGACCTCACATTGTTTTGGACATGACAGACATCCAGGTTCAAGATGCTAGGACTTTGTAGTTGGTCAAGTCCAAGGTATAAATATTGTTACGTTACCAGTTACCATTTCACTAGAATGCATGTAGCATTGAAAAATGATTATGTAGAAAATGATTAGCTCCAGTTTTGGTAGGACTACAGGCCCTAGACTGCAGACATCTAGCGCTGGGGCTGGCAAGCCCTAGGCACCCACGTGCCACGTGGGGTTGCAGGCCCCAATTTGCAGACACATGGCGCTAGGGCCAGACCCGCGCGCATGGCTAGCTACAAATCCAGGTGAGTGGGTTTGAAGACCAGCTCAGGACGCCTTAGTCTTGGGTCCTGCGTCCGGACCCGGGTCTCTTGGGTTCTGCGTCGGGACCCAATCCTCTTGCATCCATTGTATTTCTAAATATAATTATTTGTGTTATAAATATTATTATTTTTCTTATAATTAATAATATTGTAATTAAAAATATTATTATTTTTATTATAATTATTATTATTATTATTAAATTTAAAAAATACTATCATTACTATTGAAGAAAAAACATCATTTTTTAAAAAGATTAAAAAATATAAGAATTTGAGAAGACAAGTTAAATATTATTGTTTGGTCTAGTGTTATAGTCAGACTCAACACTCTTGGGTACGGCATTGTAACCAGACTGGACACTCTTGAATTTTAAATTTTTTTAATAATTTTTATGAAAATAAAAGGTTAATTCACGTCGTAACGGGATCCAAGTAATAAACTAAACAACCAACTTACTTGTTTTCAGGGCTTTCCAACCAGTCCTGTCTACATATAAAAGCCTCTATGGTCTCTAGCCCCAAACCATTGAATGCTGGATTCACCTTTGTAGCTTCACCGCTGATAGTAGACTTTGATAGAATAGCTGATATCGGAATTGCTACGAAATCACGAGCCATTTTACCAAGTGCTGGAAATCTTGGAGCATTGACTCGCCACCAAGCTAATACATCTGAAACCTTATCCCGGTTTTCCACAGGCTCTCCTAAATACCGATCAAGATCAGATTTTGGCGGATCAACCTTAAGCCACTCACAGAATCCCAAGAACTTACCATCGGAATCCAGATCATATGATGGCAAACAACTGATGTCGCTGGCAGGTGATGCTATATAACCAGTGGCATTCGCATAACTGTTGTACATACATGTAAGTTTGCTACGAAATTCCAGCAAGTATTTGCTAGCATCACTGCCATACATCAGCAAAAACCCATACTGCACAAATTTAAGTTTACAGTGCGGGTCGAGTACTAATAGGATTCCAAATGCAAAACTCCATTCACTCCAATGCCTATCAAGATTCACCTTCATTCTCTTCGCCATCGAACAAACATATGCATGCTCACTCTTTTCCCACGAAAGCAAGTTCTTATATATATAGCAAACATGGAGGAAGCATGCATCTATGCTTGATGAAGAACTGCCTAAAGATTTGTGGATCACTTTTAAACACTCACATACAATCATCGCCATCCTCCACTCCTCTGCAGATGGATTCACCTTAAAATCAAAATCAACTTGCTCGAGTTGAGTAAAAGCTTCTCTTAATTCCAATGCACTCATGAGCATGACAAATGTGGTATCCCATCTGGTAGGATCATCATGAGAGGCTGCTTTCATATCTTGCAATTTCACATGATTAGTTGCTTCCCGAAACTTATCTTGGTTAATTGGTGTTGCATTCACATATTCAATACAGCCCCTAATCTTGTTAAGCACATCTTTTATCTCATAAAACCCATCTCGAGCAAGAAGTTCAAGAGTTAGTGCGTAGCAAGAAAAACATAGTGAGTCCCCATTCATATGTGGGAATTGACTGAGAAGCTTACTTCTGAATTCTCTAGTCATTTGACTGTTTGGTGGAGAAATTTCTGCAAACATGAAGTGCACTTTCTTAATGATGTTCCACTCCACAAGCACATCTTTCACAGCTTCATTCATATAATCATGTTCTGTACTCCTGAAAGCCAAAATCTTCTTATTCATCCTCCATCCATCATCAATAAAATGCATGGTCAAGCAGCAGGACATCTTGTTATCACCGTATGACTGCAAATCAATTGTTATACTGAATAGAGATGAGAGATTATCAATATATTTCATTAGTTTCTCTTTCTCTTGTCTGTAAATAGAAAGAGCATCAGCCTGAACAGTGTCTTGTGAACAGAGTTGAAACTTTGGCTGCAGATCGCAGACAAAAGTTTTGAAGAACTCATTTTGAACCATATCCAATGGAAATCCGAGCTTCATAATCATTCTAACAAAGTTAAGGCGACTCCTTTCTTGATCAAACATGAAATTCCCTCCCAAATCAGAGGGCAATGTATGTTGTTTTGCATCTCTCTGTCCCCTTTTTGAACAACTTTTTAAGTGTTTGAGTAGATTTGAAGTTCCCTTTGTGTTTTCCCCTGGATACTTCTTTTGACATCCTTTACATATGGCCCATATTGCACCATTTTCTTTGTCTTTAACCTTATCGAAATGTTTCCACACTTCAGATACCTTTCATCGTTTATTATCAGCACATTCGATGAACATGTTACCATCAGGATCTGGAGCAGGTTCAATTTTATCATTGTTTTTACTAAATTTCAAGCCTCGTTTCCTGATGAATGGTTTTTCTGAAAACATTCTCAAGCTCTTACAAGTTTGCTTTATTGTAAGCTTCAGTTTCTCAACCAATTCTTGCTGCTCTGAACTCTCTGTCACGAGGATAGGGAGAAAGAACTCTAATATATAGATATAATCATCACCAGTGCTCCTTAGCAGGATTGCAACCGCAGCATTCAAATTATACTTCCGTGCGTGATGAGCAAGAGGATAGTCCCTTACATGCTTTTCCTTCACATCAGGCTCAAAGGAAGTAAGACATGTTTGACAGGCTTGTCCAGCAGCACCTTGCCCTGGGTACAGAAATAGCTGCTCACAAGCATGCACAAAGCCTTGCATCTCCTCATCTGCATAACAAGCTGTACGCTCTATTGCAAGTTCACCTGGCCACCAAAAACTTGCATGACCTAATTTTAAAATATCATTATCTCCCCAGGGAATCCATGTCAGAGCAAGTGGCAATCTGTGTGTTTGGCATACAGCTCTGCTAACATCAGTGATTTCAGTTAAGGCAGCTCTTTGAACCTCATTAAAACACTGGGAAAAAAATTCTATAAGACAAAGCAAAAGACAACCTAATTTTGCATAGAAAAAACTATAATGTACTGATACATACCTGAGGACGAGATACTAGTAATTTGGTCCGTAAATTCGCAGCCTGCAAACAGTTGGGCTTATACAGAGTTCACAACACCATCAAAGAAGACCAAATGGGAACGCAGAGATCACAGAAAATGAAGCTAAGGGGGAAAATTCACATTTTATGAGATATCAAAAGTAGAAAAGACAAAAACTTTTGACTTCAAACTCGATATGCTAAGGAAAGCTACTTTCTTTCATCTCTTTCTTATTCTCCTAATTCCTATTCTTGCGGCTGTTAGGTTGTTAGAGTTATTGTTGAAATTGTCAAACTTCATTAAGTTAATAATCCCTACTAGTTGGAATAAGAGTCTAACTGTTTTCTTTAACTATTTACAGTATAAAAAGTGAAGTGGGTTGTTTTGTTTCAATCTTATCTCTTTGTAATGCCAACAGTTTGCTTTGAATTCAATAAGGATATTTCAGATAATTTGAGTGAATTGCTTTGTGGTAGAGTTTACAACAATAAATTGAGTGCTATTTTCAACAAAATCTGATTGAAAAAATATATATACTGAAAACAAACCTGGAGAGCCTGGACAACTTTTTCCGTCTCTAAATCAAAATCCTGTTTCTCCTCCATGGTCACAAGCTCCAGCACAGCACAGCAATACTTGGGTTGATCAGATTCAAAGATCGGAAAGGTAATAATACCCCTTACTCCACAAGAGATGGCATCTGATAGGTGTGAGAATTCACTCGGCCTGTAATAACTTACATTTGAAGTCCATTCTGGAAATTGACGCGCATAAGTCCATACCCGATCCAAAATGTCGTGGCCTGAAAGCCATTTCCGACCCTCCAGTTGACGATATTCAAGTAGCGTAGAATTTTGGACGCACAGGTGAGGGTAAGGGAGATTTTCCTGGGCGAATCCACGCTTATCTTCAGCCCAAAATTGTGCCAAAAAACAACCACTTCCTAAAGAATCTTTAAGCAACAATAACGCTTTTTTCATCTTCGCACGTAGTCTTAACTTTGCAGGAGGCAAATCATCATCGACGGAAGACAAATGTTCCACGTCCATTTGTATTTGGACAATGTTTTTTGGCCACAAGCCTTCTCACTCCTCAGATCTTCTCACACAGTGGCTGGAAAGTGGAACGATGAGGAGTAGGTAAAGGCTGATCAGAAATAGCTCTACCCAGATTTTTTTGGCAGTGTCTTAAAACCAACTTATCTTCTGCCCCTTATTCACTGATATTTTACCTCTATTCTGATAGTTTAATTCTTTTCAATTTCATCCTTGTGTTTTTCTTGACTAAAAAAAAGCTTACTTATAGCAGCAGAACTGGCTGAGAATCTCAAGTGTATTTGGATTGTCCGGCCCGGTCACTAGCCCAAGCCAGTGACCCGGCTGGGCAAAGCACGCGTGAACTTGTTCACGCGTGCATGGGCACAGTGCGAAGGTAATTAATTACCTTCGCACAGTGCTAAATGCACCAAAGATTCAAAAGGAATGAAAAGGAAGAGAAAGCTTACCGTGCCGCAGATTGCTCTGCTGGAGTGTTAGCGTTTTGGGCGAAGATCAGTGAAGGCGCTCGTTGCAAGGAAACTGGAATTCCTCCTACCTTTACTTTCATGCCCTCTGTTTCTTCTTCTCTCGTCTTTTTTGTTCTATCGTCCCTGTGTTTGTCTCCTGCGTCTCCTTCCAGTTCTTCCCACGTTTGTTTTTGTTCGTTCCTCTGTTCTCTCCTGCTCCTTTTCTTTTTTTCGTTCGTGCTCTGTTTTCTTTTTTCCCCTCCTGCTTCTCCCGCTCGTCTGTGAATTTGTGCCTTTTGCTCTGTCACTATTTTGAGGCCTTTCTCTGGCTTTATATAAAAGCCAGAGAAGGTCTGGTGTCCCTGCGTCCAGAAATGGTGGGCATCTTGGAGGCGAGAGATCATGGCCGCATCGTGGGTATAGTGGCCGTGATCTGCTGGGTTTTCCCCTGTTGAACCGGTCTTCAACAAGCAGATGATGAACAGAAGGATCCAAAACGGCGTCATTTGGCATGGAAAACGACAAATTATAGATTGGTCCCTGATGTTTTGAAATGTATCAATTGGGTCTCTTCATCATAAATTGTAATTTTACCCCTTGTATTAATTTCAATTAAATCCCCTGAATTTATTTTATTAATTAAATCAAAATTTAATTAAGTAAGTAAACTTATTAATTCTCTTGATTTTATTAATTAAACTAAATTAAATTTTCAGACTTATTAATTTTATAATTTCTAAACAATTTAATTTCAAATTTAATAATTTTATCCTTGTATTTATATTATTTTAACTCCATTCTTAAATATATTTTTATCCATTTATTTTTTATTATGTATTCAAAAATTAAGTTATGATATCATCTATATTTCAATTTTGTTAACTAATAAATTTGATTTAATTACCTTGAATTTAGTTTAATAAGCAATTAAAAAGTTTAAAGATAAGAATTAAAAAATCAAAATCAAAATTTTGAACCATCCAAAGAGTAAACAATGCACGTGAAAATATTTTGGCAACATTTAATGTTTTTTATAATAATATAATAATAACTGTTTGGATTTTTTAATTTGGATCACTTTATATTTTTTTTTTTTCAAAGCTAATTTTAAATAGGAATCAAATATCTGTCCAATATTTTTAAAAATATTTTTTATTTTAAAATGCATTAAAATAATATTATTTTTTAAATTAATATATTAAAATAATATGGTATAAAAATAAAAAAAATTAATTTAAAATTTAAAAATAAATAAAAATTTAAATGTTTTTTAAAAAATACTTTTAAAATATAAAAATAAACGTTACGATAGTTACCCTTCATTGAAATCAGTGCCTTTTTTTATACCAAAACCCAGAAAAAAAAATCTTGAGCTTTATACTCGCGCAAAAAAGGCAGTCTTTACTTATATTTAGCTTTATCTGTGTGCTTATACGTATAAAAAAGACAAATTTGGAGGTGGGTTTGGTGTGTTATTGTTGATATTGGAGTGTGGAAGTGAATCACGAAGGCTTTCTATACTGCAAATTTTTGGATGTCATATTACTGGATTGTCCTTGCTACTCATAGAAAGTGTTGGGTATATGACCAAAGTCCCACATTGGCTAGAAATGGGGAGGATTATGGGTATATAGGGATGGACAAATATCTCCATTGGTATGAGGCCTTTTGGGTATAGCCCAATAGCAAATCCATGAGGGCTTAGGCCCAAAGTGGACAATATCATACCAATGTGGAGATAGGTGGTGTCCATAGTCCTTACAAGTGGTATCAGAGCCAGGCCCCAGAGTGCCATGATGGATGAATCCTCGGAATTCCAAACAAAAGGTGGTGGGCCCCCAATTACGATGTAATTCATGGATCAGCTCTATTGGATAGGCGGTGTGCTCCAGATGCTTCATGGACGTGTCCTGATCCCAACACGGTGAAGAGGAGTTGACCTAGAAAGAGCAAAAAAAAAAAACTCTTAAGTCAGGTAGTGCTCTCCGGATGCTTCATGAATGTGTCCTGACCCCAACACGGTGAAGTAGAGAATGAAGAATCCTGGTTGGTAGAGAGTGGACGGATGAATGATCGATTTGAGGGGAGGCTCGGTGGTCCTTTGTTCGAGGGGAGGATTGTTGGGTATACGACCAAAGTCCCACATTGGCTAGAAATGGGGAGGATCATGGGTATATAAGGATGGACAAATGTCTCCATTGGTATGAGGCCTTTTGGGTATAGCCCAAGAGCAAATCCATGAGGGCTTAGGCCCAAAGTGGACAATATCATACCAATGTGGAGATAGGTGGTGTCCATAGTCCTTACAGAAAGGAGGTGAGTGATGTACTAGTTAGACCATGGATGTTGAGATATTTGTTTATTGGCTGCTGAAAGCTGATATATCTTGATTTCTTGGTGTGTGCAGGCAGCTATATATATTGCAGGATTGAAGAAAGTGAGGTTTTGCTTTCTGGGTTATTTCTGTCGAAACAGGTAAAAGGTTAGGTTTTTCAAGTGTAATTATTGAGTTGTTTTTAGTTATTCAAAAACAAAAAAAAAAGGCTAAAGAGAGGAAATTGAGCTGTTCTGTTTTGCGGGAAGATAAAATCTGAGCAGAAAGAGTGAAACTTTAAAAGATTTGAAGTTATGCAAGTGAGGGAAGATATTTGGAAACGAAGAATTGAGTTTTGAGTATTTTGGAGTGTGATTTTGGGGAGATGAAAAAAAAATTTTTAGTGCGGTTATTATTGTTTTTTAAAGTATTTTTTATATTTATATGTATTAAAATAATATTTTTTTTATTTTTAAAATAAATACATCAAAACAATTTAAAACACACAAAACAAAATTAATTTTTAACAAAAAAAAATTAAAATTTTTAAAAACACAAATACAATCATATTTCCAAAACCTCAAAAAAAAAAAAAAAAGTTTGAGAAAAGTCAATTTGGCCTTGTATGGCTGTAAATTCTATAGCTTGGTATGATCTAGAATGGCTCTGGCGTCTATTGCCTTTTTTTTTTACGCTAGTGCTCCTACCGGCCGGCACCTGAATTTATAGAGCGGAGCGGAAAGTACAGGGGAGAGTGAGCGGAAAGTCATTTTCTAAATTGATTAATAAAAAAAACTTTTTCGTTAAAGAAAAATTTTATTTGATTTTTTAAAAAATAGTTTTTTTTATTTTGAATATAAAATATTTTTTAAAAATTATAAAAAATTTAGAAATATCATATTATTTACTGATTATATCAAATTTAATCCTTAAACTTTTGATTGTTATATATATTTTGTTTTGAATTTTTTTTTAATCTCATTTCTTAGAATTTGATTTTTATATTAATTTTAATCTTTATTTTTATAATTTTTATTTTTTTATTATCATTTTTAATTAAAATTTTTTATCTATCAAATTTGATTCTCATTCTTTTGATTGTTACTTATTTTATTTGAAATAATTTATGAAATGATAATTATTATTATTTTAATTTCTTCATCTTTCAATATTTTTATTTGTTAAACTTGATCTCTATTATTTTAATTATTATTATTATTATTATTTTAATTTCTTTATTTTTCAATATTTTTATTTGTTAGACTTGATCTCTATTATTTTAATTATTATTTATTTTATTTGAGATAATTTATCAAATTTTTTTTTAATTTCATTCTCATTCAAATTTTTAATTTATAATATTTGTTCTTTATTATTTTAATAAACTTGAAAAAAATAAAATATTAATAAGTTATTTTCCAGCTCATTTTCCATGACATAACCAAACACTGAAAAATATTTTTCAATTTATTTTTTATTATACTATCAAATATAAAAAAATAATTTACTTTTTCAGAATTTATTTTTTTTTTAAAAAATAATTTCTAATAAATAAACAGCATCCAAGTTTGAGGGAGAAGAATAGCAAGGCGAGGAGTTATTGTATAAAAGCTCACACGCAAGATGACGACGACGACGACGACAGAAAATACTCAGGTGGGGCAGTTATGCTTCAGTGCCACAAATGAGGTGATTGCTCAAGGAGTTTAGAAACACCATTTTCAATATTCTGTATAAAAGCTCACACGCAAGATGACGACGACGACGACGACAGAAAATACTCAGGTGGGGCAGTTATGCTTCAGTGCCACAAATGAGGTGATTGCTCAAGGAGTTTAGAAACACCATTTTCAATAT
>Ga0325410_1008966_pt1 | contig 10768 bp, 7 predicted proteins | sample PopdelMetagenome_16_FD_206182 | JGI IMG/M metagenome (GOLD analysis project Ga0325410, IMG submission 206182) | Populus deltoides microbial communities from Bellville, Georgia, United States - Xylem-PdIQD-R3 | ecosystem: Host-associated > Plants > Phyllosphere > Stem > Wood/Secondary xylem...
ACTTGGGTAAAAAAGCGAGGTACAGGCTAATGGACTAAAAAAGAAAGAGGAGTCATGTGACGCCTTGTTTTATGAGAGATTCATTTGGAACTACAAGAGAGAATGGGAACTAAGGTTTAGGGATTCAAACTGATTTTGTTTTCTTTGGAATCTTATTTTATTTAAAAAAGATGGGTTTTTATTTTTATTTTTTTTTCTGAAATAACTTAAACTCTTATATTGTCTCGATCTTAATGAAGAATATAGAATTGGTATTAATACAAATAAAAAAGAGTTTAAACTAGTATATAATCAAGAATATAGGGACCAATTCTTCTCTTTTTCTAAACAAAAAAGGATGAAGTTATAGAATTATATGAATATACAGTGATGAATTATAATTTCCAAAAGAAAAAGGACTAAATTATTTATTTCTAGCAATACGGTGATTGATGAATCCTATAATCTTAATTTTCTTTTTTAAAATGATGATAAATTTTCAATTTTCTTTGTATACTATATATAAGACCATACATATTTAGTGTTCATTTGGGATTCTCGCCAAATGAAAATGGATTAAAATTTATTATTTTTTTAATTTTTTAATTTTTAGATTATATCAGTATTAATAAGAAAAATTTTTTTAATATATTTTTAAATAAAAAATACTTTAAAAAATAATAATTATAAAACATATTTTTTAATGACAGATATACCCTTTTAGGTTTCATAAACTATTTAGCGCCATCTGAAAACTAAAACAATAAAAACCCCGCGCTTCTCATTTTTTCTCTTCGGCCTTTCCGTCTCCCATTTCAGTCCTGCTCTAACCCTAAATTTCTCTTCACTCTCCGTTTGGGTTTCGGCGAGATTAAACGCAGGAAAATCGCAAACTTAACTGATCATTTCATCCCTAGGTTTCTCAGCTACCAAACACACCCTCATTTTATTTCTCTACACCCGTGTAAGTCCTAGCTTCTTTAACTTTACACTTTTTTTTCCTCAATATTTATTTCTTATGTCATAAATCTGTTGGTTACATGCGTGAATTAAAATGAGTATTTTTATCTAAGCTTAATTGCAAATTTTTATATATAATTGTTTAATTCAAGGCTTGATGTGAGTGATTAATGTGATTGTCTTGAATCAGATGCATTTTTATTGTTTGGGCAACTTAGAATTTGAATTTTTTTAGTATTGTTTGGGCAATTTAGAGATTTGGAATTTAAAATTGAGTTTAATAGCAGTTTTAAGCCTATTTTCAATGAAATATAATCTGAGAAAATTATGAGGTTGTGATGTTTTCATTTGGATATAATAATATTACTCTTTAGTTTTTGATAGGTTATGGATACATCAAAACCTGCGATTTTTGTCAACGGGGCACTTTTGCCGATGCATGTTCGAAAGAGGGTCCGGACTGTGATTCAAGTTGTGGGAGCTGATCGTGGAGCAGTAGTTGGAAAATCCCCGGATGATCTCCAGCTTGTTGTAAAAGGCTCTCCGCCATCTGCTCCTCTTACAAATTTTGTTGAGGTTATTGGCATTGCTGACAGTGAAAAATCAATCCAGGCTGAGATATGGACCAACTTTGGGGATGCATTTGGTATGGCATATTGCTTTTTCGTTAAATTTCTCTCTATTGTGTTGCCTTTCTTAAAATATATTGGGTTTTGTTGCTTCTACTTGAGAGGATTGAGCGGGCCAAATCGAGCAGACACAGATTATTTTCTCTTCTACCTATAGATTTTCCTTGAATCATTAAAAATGCTTAAGTGAACAGATCTTTAGTGTAGTTAAGTTTGAATGTATAGGAATGTCATTCTAGTGGGCGGTGACTCCTCAATGCTGTTTTATATTCATCAGCTGATCTCTTGGCAGCTTGAAGTTCTATCAAGGCTAGTACCTTTTGTAGCAGCTACAATGTTCATTAAGGACAAGCACTTGACTTCTGAAACAAGATTTGGCGCAGTTTTTATTGATTTTTATATCTCATGACTAATCCTAGCTTGAGTGTCACAGATAACACTATCTGTATGGAGGTTTATGCTGATTTTTTTATTTCTCATTTTCTTAGTGCTTGTTAGATTATGTTCTGGGATCAGTTTTTTAGTGCATCTCTCTATTCCCCCCTCTGCGCATGTGCAAGTTGTGACTAGCAATAGTGGGAATGGCATGGTGTTTTGGCCAGTTGAATAAACTAATTTTTCCACATTATTAGGCTAGCCATTCCTTGAACTTAATGTGCTTCTAAAAGTCTCTTCACATTATGTTGGCAGATACATACAACTACAATCAGCTGTGTCAGCTTGCAAATGGGGAATACCAGCACTTATTCCTCTGAGGTATGGTGGCCATGTTTTGTCTTGAAGCTGGAGGTTGTTTTGGCCCTGATGTAGCTAGGCGGAAGATGTTGATGGGCAAAGTAAATCATGTAGTAGTTTTTACCAGTCTTTAGAGATTGCTTGAACCTGTTTTTGGGTCCGTCTAAACATCAGTAAAGTTGAGTGTAGAGCTCATATTTTGCTGAGCACCAGCAAAAACAATTTCTCGTTATTTTCTGCGCCTTTGACAGCAAATAAACGGGTGGTATTGATTATATAAAAGAAATTAACCTTCGGCATGGTTTTGATCGTCCTAATTTTGTGATTCCGGAGCATTTCCTTGTTAGCTGACTGTTCCTATAATAAACTCGAAAATACTTTTTCGCAGCATCCCTTTGGTGGGAAGCATGTATCTTTACAGGGTGTCTTTGGAATTGAGTGATTTGCGGTTTGTGTTTTAAAAGATTTAGCCTACAAAAAACTTAAACTCACCGCATCTCAATTCCCAAGTCCTAGCACATATTGAGACATATTGTCTTTGGAATTTAGTGATTGGTATTTGTGATAGTTATTGTTTTTTAAAATAATTTTTATTTGAAAATATATTAAAATAATATATATATTTTTTTAAAAATTATTTTTAACATTTATACATTAAAATGATATAAAAATTCTTAAAAAAATTAAAGAAAAAAAATTCAAAATTTTTACTGTAAAAATAAACACTATTTTAGTAAGGTGTGAATTGTGCTTTAAAGGAATTGTAATTATAAAAAAAAAACTCCATCTTATTTCACCACATCTGATTCCCAAACTAACACTAAGAGCATCTCTTATAGTTTTTTGTTTAGTTATGGAAACCAAATTATTGTTTGTGCTATCCTATGTATCATTTTTTTATTAAAAAAAATAAAAAAATATTTAGTTGTTATTAAAGTGTTTTTTAGTAGGAAAAAAAATCAAATTATATAAAAATTGAACTAATGTAACTTGGTTGACATGAAAAGTTTAAAGATAATTTGGATTACTGATAAAAATATATTTTGACTAAAAAAAATAAAGATAACATCTTTTTTAAAATATTAAAACAAAAACATATTATATAAACTCAGATCAACTTGTGAAATCCACTATCCAAGTCATGAGATTCTAATAACCTTATGAAAGCAATTTTTTAATTCTTAATCAATCTAATGTTAAAAGATAAAATTAAAAATAAAATTCAATTAAAAAAATAATTGAGTTAACCTTCTAAATTTGAGTCATGAAACCAAAATAACTTAATCAATTCAATATTAAATGATAAAATTAAACAAAACCTGTGATTTGGATTATGAGACTGAGATAACCTCATAGAATATAAACCAAAACAAATTATGAAATCGAATTCTCAATCAACTCAATGCTAAAGGATAAAATAAAAAAAAATCAAATGAAAAAATGATAAAAAAACCCAAGTCAACTAGTCTAATCTGTGACTCGAGTTATAAGACATTGTTAACCCCATAGAAAGCAAAAAAAAAAAAGAATTATAATTCCCAATTAACCCAACGTCGAAGTGTTAATTTGAAAAAAAATTAAAAAATGACAAAAAAACCTGAGTTAATCCAATTTAACCTATTAAACCTAGGTCAAGACACCGAGTTAACTCCATAGAAATAAAATAAAAAAATATAAAATCAAATTCTTAATCAACCCAATGTTAAAGAAGGAATTTGAAAAAAAACAAAAAAAAACTCAAGTTCATCTGACTAACTTGCAAATCTCACAATCCGGATCATGAGACACCTCATAGAAAGAAAATAAAATAAAAATCTTGAAATCTAATTTTCAATTAACCCAATATTAAAGGATGAAATTGAAAGAAAGAAACTAAAAAAAATAAAATAGAATGACCTTTGTTAATATAGCTAAATCGCAAAACTTATCATCTCATGAGACCGATATAATTCTATAAAAAGTAAATCAAAATAAACTATGAAGTCAAATATTCAGTAAATCAATATTGAAGAATAAAATAAAAAACTAAGTTTAAAATTAAAAAGAAAATATCAAAAACTTTGAGGATTAAAGTGAAAAAAAGCATTTCATTATTAAAGTGAAATGACAAGGCATTTTAGTATATGTTAGTTAGGTAGAGGTAGTGTTAGAAATTATGGTAAATGTTGTTTTTCAAAATGTTTTTTGTTTGGAAATATATTAAAATGATAATTTTATTATTATTTTTTACATCAACCTATCAAAACAATTCAAAATCATAAAAAAAATTAATTCAAAATAAAAAAATTCAAAAATATTTTTTAAATACAAAAACAAATATGCTCTTAATAGGTTAATATTATAAACACTACCATAACGTACTGTTCTAGCACCAGGATTATTGAATCAGAGTTGTCAACTGAATCGAAATAGGGTATCCGGAAATATAAGTATGTTTTTTTTTAATAAAAATAAAATAAATCGAACTTGAGCTGCAAAAGGCCAAAAAGGTTTTTAATTTTCATTTGCTTACTCCTTGAACTTATTCTTTTTTGCCATGTTATAGTATTTATTGTTTCAATGAGGTGATTTACTGACTTAATCAACTAATATTAGAGGGCTTCATGCTAATTACGTACTAAACACATATAACAGTATTGTGATTAATGATGGCTCATCAGGCACAAACCGTTAATTATTGTGATTAATGGCACTAATCCCATGTTGTTCTTGTTCAAAGAGAGAGTAATTGTAAGGAAAACTAAACACATATAACAGTATTAAACCAGTCTTATTGAAATTGTAACACAATTACAGAATAATGCATGGAAAAGAATTAAGATCTCTTATTTAGTACAATAAAACAAACACCAAGGGAGGACTAGAAACTCTTTATTTCATAAGATCCAGCAGGATGATAATCAGCATGCATGAGCCTTCAACCAATTCTAGGAACCTGAGTAACAATTCTGTTACTGTCAATCCAAACACGAACCCTAGTGCAAGAGAACTCTCCAGTCACAATCGTTCCTTCTAACACAACCTGGGTGTCCACATAAGGATTCTCCGTTTCAATAGTGGCTACCGCAACGCTTGCTTGCGCTCCAAGGAGCTCTGGCCATGAACTCTTACCTGCAAAATTCAAGGCACCAATATTTGCATTAAAACACACACTGCACATACGTGCAGTTGCTACACGTTAACTCTAAGCTATAGAATTTCATTCATAATTAATTACCTTGACATTCTGATGCCATTGTAGTATTGATCTAATGCTCTTCGGTACTCTGTTACGATATCTCTTTCTGCTGTTATGTTGTGATTGTATTTGAGATGGCAATAGGTATTTATAGTGCTGCATTCGATAGCTTGACTTGACCGTTACTGATTTTCTATCCATTATTGCTTGAAAATTCAATCCTCTACAGCTAGAAGATAAATTGGACTTCCCATGTTATCAATGATTTTCTAGGTGAAATCTTGCCCTGGATTTCTTATTAAGATATTGACTTGATGGTTATGTGATCCCACTTCAGCCATCTAAGTTCATACCTTAGGCTATAGCTGTGGGAAATATAATTCTCATGAATCAGACATACTTGAAATTAACTGATGCATAATTGTGTGTGTGTATAGTTGTTGGTTTTTCCTTCAGTTTTAGTAGATCAGAGCAATCAAAATCTTAAACACTTCCACTGATCATACATTTCATCACTCTGACTAATTCAACGTTTAGGCACTTAAACTTAATCAACCTTATCGCCAAAATGGAATATGCTTCACACTTGACATTGGAATCCATTAATATATGCTTTCAAACATTGGTAAATATACTGAGCTGACTTTTCTTGAGCATTTTAGCAGACTGGCCCGATGATAATAAGCTTGAGAACCTCGTGACACAATTTGAACAAAAGGCAGAAAGTTTCCTAGTTGAGCGGCATTGAATGGCTTGTTCGCATGCTTGACCATTGCAGATATTTTAGCCATTGCCACTTTTCCACGTTTTTCAAGGTGTGAAGCAATCTCCTATGTTTTTCCTCTGTTTAATCTTATGTAATTTCAACAATACATAAATAGTCTTCCATAACAATAATAAAAGAAAAAAAAGCATTGATAGACCACAATTAATATATTGTATATGTATATTCTAAACCTTTCTTTGTTAGTTCTGGTGAATATTATTGTCAAATCTTCAACCATATCTGCCGATGAAGCATTTTACTCTGACTGATTCAATGTTCAGCTAATCTTATCGAGTAGATGGTTCATGCTAGCTTGCAGGCTACTCATGGGAATCAATAGGGAAAATTAATTAATAGAATTATTCTCGAAATTAATACGAAAGAAGAAAAATCTGATCATCAAACTATTTCTTTGCTACCCTTTCTTATAATTAATTAATTTCTTTGACCTGAAATTGCTAAAGTTAGTGATCATCACATAAGAATAACAAACAATCAGGAGCCCAATCTCTGCAGCTTCAGGAGCTCCAGGAGTTTTAATTATGTTCTGCTGCACTTGGCCTTTTCTGCCTTTAACATTTTATTTCTTCTGCTTTCCGCAGATTGTTTTCCTTTTTTTCTCCAAATGGATCCTATCTCCATTTTGATGTCTTCATTTTTATCTCTGGCTTATTAAAAAAAAAAAAAAATCAAGAGACCAAAGCGTTTTGGCCATTAATTAAGCCCAGAGCAAGTTTGTCGGCTTTGTTCTTAATTTCTCTTTCTATACGTGGATATGAACTGGCAGCTAGCTTCTTTTCATATACCTTCTGAGGCATGAGATTGCATTCATACGACCTCTGGTAATTAATTTCCGGGGTTGATACTGGATTTTAAAGTCAGCTACGACCATTCGATGAGTTGAAACATTCTCAACGGGTACAATTCTCGTATTTCATAAAAAAAAAAAAAAATCCATGCAGTACAATCATGCAATTGACAGCAGGAAATGTCATCGTTGTTCTAAAAAAATCAAAGGAACCAGTAGACCGATTAGAATAAATTGAATCGATCAACCGAATCAGTCAATATAATAGAATTTATGTTTAAATTATAATTTACTTTAATTTCTTGATTATCTAGAATTTTATACCTATAAAAAAAGAGAATAGCTAATAAAGAGAAACACTTAATAAAAAATATACTTTTCTCCCCATTTTTTTCTTGTTAATGAGTTTTTTATTTTACATTATTATTTTTAATCTTCTATCACACCCATCCTTCTCCCAGCACTCATGCACGACCAGCTAGCAAGAACTCAAGGTAACTTGAAATCAAACATTAAGGCATCTTTAATTAGTAGCATCCATGAGTCTCCAGGGCATAAAAAATGCAGGTAGATTGGTTCATATATGACTGCATGTCCTGTATTAATCGATTTAGTTTCTACTGTTTCACATGCAAAATAGCCGTAGCTAGTCTCTTCAACACTAATAGTTGAAGTTATGCCCCGCAAAAAGAAGAAAATGAGAGAGAAAAGAAAAGATGGACCCTTGCCGGCTTTATTGATCCAAGTGTTTCCATAACTTCAAACCCATGGAGATATCCCATTAATTGCTTGTAAAATATCAAAGAAAAAAGTGGAGGCTGTGTAAAACATGAAGCTTCCTGTTCCTTCTCTTTTTATTTGGATGAGCTTAAGATCGATCAGAAGCTTTCATAATAACGTCTAATAAAGACGAATGCAAACAAAAATATGTAGAATACAACAACAGCAAAAACCTTAATCCACAAGGCTGTGATACATGCCCTAAAATTAACCACAAGCACATCCAGAACTGTACGCACATCACGACATGAATCAGATCTAAGCCATAAAATCATATATTCTCCTCACACCCTAAGATCAGAAGCGTTGTCGTGATGTAGTTGGCTGGTTGCCCTCCCTATACTGACTGTTTTCACTCAGACGAGAGAATTATAATATTGTAAAGAACACTAAAAATAAAATCTGACAATTTGTAAGCGCGTTAAGCCAGTTTTATTTGACTTGTAATAAATCATGGAGAAAACAATCTGTTATTACAATATCATTGGAGATTAAAACTCCTTGTTTCATTTTTTGTCAGAATGATCCATGATAATTTATGTCCAAGTTAGCATACGTACACGCGACTGTGCCATTTCTAACCTGTGGAATTTTGGTCATTACCTTGACATTCTGATGCCATTTTATTTCCTTAATGATCTTCACACTTTCTTACGATATTAAATGTTCCTCTCTGCTACTGAGTTCTGATTTTATGCTTGAGAGATGATAATGGGTTGTGAGTACTTATAGAGCAGCATTTGATGCCCTGTGCTTGACCATTGCCTTAAAATCCAATTCTCAGATAGCTAAAAAAGAAATTTAATAGTCTTTACTTTTGTTTTTTCAAGTTTTACTCTATGAAAAGTCATAAGCTTAATAGATTTCCACTGTATAAATTAAATATCTGCCGAGTAAATTACTTTGAGCCCTTCCATGAATGTCTAATTAATTAACCTTATCTGATGGTTTGGCTATATATTTTCTTATTTATAAAAAATTAAATCTACTTCGGTGGTCAGGCTTCAAACTTTGATACTAGCTGGCAAAACAGGTTAACCAAGCTTAGGCATCTAGACGATGCTCCATTGAAATGATGCAGCATGCCAATCTAGATGATAATCAAATTATTTCTCTGACCAGAAATGTTACGCAACCATTACATGTATAAGAATAAAAAACAATCAAGAACAAAACGATCAGGAGTTGAAGGGTTTTTTTTTTTGGTTTCGTGGTGGGGGCAGCAATAATAATTGAAAACAATAAAATTTAACCAAAAACAATCGTAATATATATATATATATATGGCTATTCCTTGGATTCAATCTTTGTAAATGTAAATTTTGGATTGTCATTGTTCTGTGTTTTGGTGAGAGACTTATTATGAACTTAAATTTAATGCCCTGAAAAACCCCTAAAGTTCCAAAACTCTATGGTCTTGGTCTTAGCTCTTAGGCAACAAGCATGGGCAACCACCTATAAAATCAATATGAGAGAAGAACTGGTCTCAGGTTCGAGCCATATGGTTGCTCATATGATGGTCATTGGAGGCTTACATGGTCGTTAACTTCAGGGCCCGTGGGATTAGTCGAGGTGCGCGCAAGTTAGCCCGAACACCCACGTTAAACTAAAAAAAAAATATGGGAGAAGAACCATCTCTCATGGGTTTAGCTTAAGGAAAGGACCAAACATCATGAGCTCAGTATAGAGAAAAAGTTCAGTCTTCATGAGCTCAGTCTTGAAAAAGAGTTTAGCTCAACGCCATGAACTCAATTTTAAAAAAAGAGCTCAACCCATATAGATTCATTATATGAGAAGAACCCAGCCTACACATGCTTAGTCTCGAGAAAGAGCTCAACGCTGTGAGCTCAATATAAAGGAAGAGCTCGACTCTCGTAGGCTTGGCATAGGATAATAGCCCAGCTCTTATGGGTTCAGCTAGGAAAAAGTTCAGCCCTATGGATTTAGTTACATTTTGAGTCTACTTTTCTTACACCTTTAAGTTTATAAAAATTCTCTCAAGAGCCTATCATATTTCCATCGCATTAATTAGTTTTTGTATAAGAGATATTTAGCCTTTATTAATACATATATAAGAGATAATTATTTTTTATCAATGCTATCAGGATAAAATGACATTTCAATCTCTCATATCAATAAAAAAAAATTTATTCATAGGCTATAAATACCCCATGAATCCTTCAAACTTAGGTTCATAATTTCTTCATTCTCAATATTTTTAGCATACGTATTTTCAGAATTTATCTTTTTAAAATACCATTGCATTTTTTTTATTTAAAAAGATATTTATTTAAGCACATGAAAGTCTCTAAATTTATTAAAGAGAATTTTTTGCATGTACTAGCCATCTTAGCTATAGAAAGAATGCATCAAATTACTAAAACCAAAATATTAACCGATTATAACACATAAACCTTGATCTAAAGTACTTAGATTTTTTTTAGTATCTCATCACTATCATTTCTAAAATTTTGGAACATATGTATAACTTTCATTAAACTGTGCTTGCGTGAGTACACAATAAAATTTGCATACATCTCTCTCTTATTTAGTGCAATAACAATAAAAGGGCAACCATTGGTACTCCTAATTGTTTCATTTTTGGAAGAAAGATCCATGCATCATCATGGTAATTATTGCCTTAATCGATTACAGGGGCCCGAGTAACGATTTGTTCCTGTCAATCCAAATGCAGGAGAAGTCTTTACGTCACACAGGTGTTCCTTCCGGCACAACCTGTGTCTATAAAAGGATTCTGCGTCTCAATTGTCACTATAGCAACCCTCGCTTCTGCTCCAAGGAGCTCCGGCCATGAATTCTTACCTGCAGATGCACAAACATTTTTGTTATAACACACACTACATAAACAATATCAAATTGACGAGTTAGTTTTCTTGACTCAGTATTTTTGAGGTTTTGATAAAAAAAAAACC
>Ga0325410_1008967_pt1 | contig 10766 bp, 9 predicted proteins | sample PopdelMetagenome_16_FD_206182 | JGI IMG/M metagenome (GOLD analysis project Ga0325410, IMG submission 206182) | Populus deltoides microbial communities from Bellville, Georgia, United States - Xylem-PdIQD-R3 | ecosystem: Host-associated > Plants > Phyllosphere > Stem > Wood/Secondary xylem...
CCTCGGTTCTGAGGGTGTGGGCTTCGGCTTCTCAGATGCCTAAACAACATGGGTTTTCATACGCAAGCTGGGTGCTGTGAATGGACGTGCATTTAATGCACCCTCAGTTTGCTCAGTCTGTCCTCTATTTTGGGATGGATTATCCCCTGTTTGGTGCGATTAGATGGTTGGTTCATTCTGAACTAGATTTTTGCTTAGTCTGTTTCTTCTTCTCCGTGGTTGTTGTTATAGGTTTGTTTGTTTTTGACTGGGTTAAGTGGTGGTTTTTCTTTTGTTTTGGTTATGGTTTTTATTCACTTTCAATCCTGTCTATTTCTTACATGTTCCTGTCAATTTCAATTTGGGAGAGGCTGCCACGTTTTTTTTTCCTCGTCATAGCAGCTCCACTTGCTGCATCTTTTTTAGTCATATATAAGGACCGGCCCCGCAGATAAAACCCCTTCAACCTTCATCAGAGTCTGACACCACTCCAGTAAGCTCAAAAGCAGCTTCGTCCAGCTCTTCAACGCCAGCTCTTCAGCATCTTTACAGACAACAAGCTCAGACTTTCAGTAGGATCTCGAGGGACCCAGCCTCACTGGAACAAGAAGAAGGTTTCATTTCCAGGCTGAGCCAGCGCAGCACAGGTTTACGACAATCTTCCCATAACTCCCGTTGAAATTCTTTTCCAGATTTTTGGGCATTTGCTTGCTTTTTAACATTTTCCTTACCTGACCATACATGCTCTAATTAATAAAAAAAATGTCTCTGTGACAGCCCATTGTATTTCTTCCCCTTAAATTTCTTATGCTTATCTTCCCTTTTTCCTAATAACCCAACGGTCATTCAATTTCATCAATTAAGAGAGAAAAAATGGAGAAAACCCAACATTTTTTATCCTGACCTTTTACTACTTGAATGTGACAGGGTGAATTCAGAGCTCGAAGACATTGCACCTTCAGCAGCACATTTAAGATATTCGTGTTGATAGTGGTTGCTTTTAAATAATTTTTTGTGCAAAATATATGTTAATAATTTTTTTTTAAAAAAATTATTTTTGATATTAGCACATCAAAATAATTTAAAACATACAAATTATATTAAATTTTAATAAAAAAAATTAAAATTTTTGGGAACACAATTTACACCGCGTTCCCAAACATGTTCTTAGATAATGAGCCTGAGTCATCCAGCCATATTCCCCCCTGTTCTTAGATGATCAGCCTGAGTCATCGAGCTATATTCCCCCCTCCCTGCATGTGACAGGGTGAATTCAGAGCTGGAAGACATTGCACCTACTGCAGCACATTTAAGATACTTCTCAGTTGGTAGTGGTTGCTTTTCAAATAATTTTTTTTGTGCAAAATACATGTTAATAATTTTTTTTAAAAAAATTATTTTTGATATCAGCACATCAAAACAATCTAAAACATACAAACCATATTAAATTTTAAAAAAATAAAATTAAAACTTTTTAAAAACACGGTTTGCACTGCATTCCCAAACATATTCTTAGATGAGGGGCCTGAGTCATCGAGCCATACCCCCATACCCCCCTATATAGAAGATGCGTGCAACTATGCCATCCCCATGATAGACGACTTTCTTTAATGTCTATTTTCACGCCACAACTACGCAAAATTCTTGCTCGCTTGATTATTATTTTTCCTTTAGTTTGCTTGAAGTACCTGTGCTAACTGTTTGGTCATTAGCTGAGATGCGCTTGCATTGCATTCTTCACGAATTTTGTCTTTATGTTTTTCATTCTGATAAACATATTTCGTCGGCTACTCGAACAAGATGGCATGTATGGCGTGGGTTACTTTCTTTTCTGAATAAGAACAATCCTGCATTGCTATAGGATAATTAACTTCAAAGTTGCCTTACTTGGATGCCTGCCTTTTATGTCTGATTTCTCCCTTTTCTTTGTGTGATGCATATGCGTTGTTTACTATTTGATCGTTTCTTTAGTTGTTTCACTTTTTATACAATGCTCGAAGCTACTTTTCTTTCTTTCATCCTCTATATATGTTTTCCTCCTCACCAAACTGTTTCAGGGTGCCCACTGTAGAGGCTGCGTTGTTTCCTTTCGTTTCTTCTTTTCAGTGACAATCCATGCAAACTTTGATCATTGACTGCAGTCCCTTTTGAACATCGGCTTCAAGGTTGCTGGAACATCGACTTCGATCACACACACACACACACCATCGCACTGCAAACAAAATCAAAATAAAAGTAAAAGTAATGTAAATATAATTAAGTTTTTAAAAACAAATTAAAAAAATGATGCTAGAACTAGCAAATTAGGCAAGCTTGAATGACCTATTTTATCGGGCCCATAAGATTGGGTATTTTTTAAAACTATATATGGATTGATAACATGTTATATATCTTATTATTTTTGAAAAAAAAAAAGTCAGATAATACTAAGACAGAAGACGTGTCATCTATATTTGTTCAGATTTCAGTCATTAAAAAATTAGGCTCAAGGTTATTTTTACTCAAAAATATGTTTTTTAATTTAATTTTGACCAAAACATCTATAAAATACTTTAGAAATCATGATAAATAAATCTATCCATTACCTAAAAAAACTAAACTCAATTCGAAATAAAAAAATCAATTCGAACTTAGATCTGTTTCTTCACGAACTTTCAAGGAACAAAAACACCTAATATGAATTTATCTTATTAAATAGAGTAATTTGACTCAAATATCATTTATTTTGGTGGTTTAAATCGATGTCAAAGACAAAAAAAAAATTCTCTACCGCTGGAATTCAGCGATGTCTCTCTCTCCTCTCTTAATTAGGAACAAAAAAATGATAAAAATGAACTTTTGTATCAAAATAGAATTGGAAAAATGTTAGTGTCCATCTTGATTTGAATGAAAACTTGGCTAAGACTATACTGTAAGTTGATGGATGTTTTATATGTTCTCAAATAGTATTAATTGTAAATTCTTGTGCGAGGTGGAATGAGATTTAAAAAGAGTTTCAAATCTCATTCAAATAATCAATGACTATGGTGTTGAGAACAAACATGATTTGACAGAGTAAACATGTTTCATGCTATAATGTCTACATCAAAACATTATTGATAAAGGGATAATAATTACATTGAAAACCTGATAACAGAAAGGTTAAGTTAAATCACTTATAACTTTTCTAATATTTGGGGGGTTCATGACACGTTGCTAAACAATGGACTTGATTTTCAAATATGTATTAATCAATTGTTGAATTGATAATAAATAAATTGTTTAATTTATTTAACCCTATTTAATTTAGAGTTATGATTTATATTTGGGCTAGCATATCAGAAATATAATGGGTCACACATAATAAAAATGATTGGTTGGAAACAAAAATAGGATAATTAATCAAGTGTGACTTTATTATAAATAAGTTTTAGAAATCAAGGACTATAATGTAATTTATATAGTGAATTATAATTTGAGACCTAAAAAGATTAAGTAGAGACTTGATTGAATAAATTTATAAAATTATTCTAAAATAATATATGGGATATTATTCAGGGAGTAAAATAATATTTTTTCATTTATAGAGTTATTAAGTTTTCTCTATAAATCGAATATTATGTCTCATATTTTTTGGGTAAAAAAAATTATGTAAGTTACATAACAAAAAGAGCTAGCACTTATAGGCATAACAATCTCTCTAATTAGAAGTTCGAGTGAATTATTATTAGAGGTCAGACACTTTAACAACCTGTAGTTTGCTACAACTTCGCCTTGAAAAAGTTGATCAAACCTTAAAAGAAGATCTGATTTTCAGGTAACATTTACTTAAACCCAAAAATAACTCGAGATATTAGAATGCTTGAAAAATTTTAAATTAAACTAACTCATATTGATAGTGTACTTGTTTGCATATGTATAATAGCTTAACACACACTTAAACATATATTCTAATATTTATGATTAATTATTATTTGATTATTGTGTTTTTAGTGAAATGATTAGTGTAAAAACTTGGTTATAATCTAACCAAACCAAAAATGAAGAGAAGAATTTTTTTTATCCGAAAATAAAAACAAGATGGAATAAAAATAAAATAATTACATAAGTATAGGAGAGGGATGAAATTAAACAAAAGAAAAGCGATAAGGCATTAATTAATTGAGAAGGAAAGGGTGAGGGCAAAATGGGAAAAAGCTAAACAAAAAGGGGTTAATGTGCAAAATTAAAAGATTGGGCTATATAAATGCCCAATTCTCTTCTCTTTGCCGGCGATTCAAAATCATAAGAGAAAGGGAGAGGATTTGTGTGATTTTCTACTGGTTTTCTTGTTAAGTATATAAGAAGAAGAAGAATAAGTGTGATTGGATTTATTATAACTTAGTTAAGCAATTAAGAGAGGTGATTTAGTATTTGGAAGTTGTTCTAAAGAAAGAAATTCAAAGCTAGGGTTTGAAAATGGAGGATAAGTTAAAGAACATGTTTAAAATGATTAATTGTTATGATTTTATGTTTTGATGAAGAAATTAAATTGCTATGATTATGTGAAATTGAAGATTTATGGTATTAATCATTGAAATGATGCAAATTATGATTGAACCATGTTAGAAAGTTTGAATTATGATTGGATAAGTAATTAAATTAAAAATGAAAGAAGCAAAACCATATCCCCCCTTAATTATCGGTTTAGGGCCGAAGAGGAAGATTTGGGAGATCAAGGAATTGATGCAATTATTTGGAAATTATGGGAAATTATAGGTTTATAGAATGGATAAGGATTTTACAAAAAAAAAAATCTCACCCTTTTTCTTTGTTGAGGTTACAGCTATGACACAAAGAAAAAAGAGAAATCATTTCGACTTGGACTTTGTCAATATAAGAGAGTGGTTTTAAATGAATCAGGTAGATTGTTGAAGAATTATGAATTTAATACCGATAAAGGATCGAAAAGAATAATTTTATTCTCCTTGGTAATAATAATAATAATAATAAAAGAATGAAACTTATAAAAAAAAGGGTGGAACTTTATGTTTTATAAGAACGTGGAATGTACACCATAATTAAAATGAAATGAGATTTTTATTATTTGGTTATAAATAATAAATGACATGTTGATTTGTATTGATGTAAAAGAGATCGTAGGACTTAATTAGCAACAGGGGACCATTTCACACCCACAAACACTAGGTAAATGTTAAACACCTTGTAATAAATTATTTGTTTATTTTAATATTCTATAAGGAATTTTCTTTAATTGCAATTTAGTGTAAAATTGTGAAATAAAAAAAATAGAAATAATACCCTATTAAATGGACGTGTTGAAAGATTATTTCCTAGTTAATAGAAATAATGTCATGTTAAATGGGTGCTTTGAAGGATTTTTCTTTCCTAAACATCGGAAATAACATACTAAGTAATGGACGACTTGAGAAAGTTATATCTTGATTAATGGAAAAGATACCTAGTTAAGGATTGGCAAAATGATATTTAAATTAAATTAATGTATCGATGATAAGCACTTCATTTAATGAGCTAGTGAAAGTATTATTGTGTATGTTTTAAATGGTTCTTATTTTATTTGTTTATTGTAAAGTGTAAATATTTAATTTTTACCCAATATTCATATGTTATATAAATATGTTGCTAGGTACCTCGCACCCTTGAGCTGGAAAGTAGATGCATAGATGGGAATATTTTGTTTAAATCAATTTTTATATTTGGAAGTATTAATATTCTGTTACTATATCACTTATGTGTTAAGGAATTTAAATGTTTAAATTATTTTTTGTCAAGGATGTAATTAAAGTTAGTGTCTTTATTAAGTTAGTAATATAGTTTTATGGTATGTCCAATTAAATATGTTTATGTTGTAGTTTTATTGTATGTCCAATTAAATATGTTTATATCCTAAGAAATTAATGCTTATTGTTAATTAATTAGTTTTAAATTTTATCTATGAAATATTTATTAATTTCAAAAAAGGTGTGGAAATTGATGTTTTGGTTGAGTTGTGAAGTCTAATATGATGGAATGAGCTTTGTGGTTATTATTTACAGGTTGTAATTTTTGAGTCGATAACTTGGTAAAAATACAGAGGAGACTCTGCTGAATTGTTTTTTTTTTTCAATATTTGCATCGAGTAAAAATCAACATATATATATATATATATATATATATATATATATATATATATATATATATATATATATAAAGGGTTCGTGATAGTTGATATTAGAGCCCAGTTTTAGGTTTAGGATACTGAATAAAAGTTTAATAAATTGCTAATTTGAATTAGGATAGTACACATGAGAAAAGGTATGACGGCATGAGAAGGTTTTGAAGAGAGATAAACAGAGGGTCTGTTAAAAGATACTGCATCTCATATGCCTATGATATCTTATCAAACAAGATTAGGGGAGTTAGTGGGACTCCATAATAATACCGATTTGAGACAGACTATGGGATCACAACCCGAGCTCCGAACCAACAGAGACAGAGAGTTGTACCCCTAGCTGTGGCACCAATACATGCAGCGACACCTACGCTACATGCTGACCCAGCACTCGTAGCTCAGATAGTGAGGGCAATGATCGAGATGATGCTTAGTGCCTCGGCCCTGACAGCTCTAATAGCATCAGCAGTATAGATGATACCTATGGTTACAGCTCCAATTGATAGTGTGGTTACATTAGTATAAACTGTAAAGAGTATGAGAGAATTAGGGTGTGAATCCTTTTTTAGGGTGAACCCGACGTCGAGATAGAAAGCAGACAGCTTCGCACAATTGAGGATATCCTAGATCAAATTCAGATAACAGAGGGCTTATGAGTAAATTATGTTGCCCATTTGCTTTCAGACAGGGTGTGGTCTTGGTGGAATATGGTGAGATCGAGGAGACCTGCAAGGTCCTGGTCCTGGGCAGAGTTTAGAGTATAGTTTGAGCATTATTTTTACTCCTCCTATCATCGAAAAATTAAGGAATAAGAGTTTCTAGCTTTGAGACAAGGGGGTGTGTCAGTGTTTGATCGTAGGAGAAGGTTCCATAACCTCTCCATATTTGCATCATATTATACTCCTAGTGAATAACATAGGGTTGAAAGGTTGCGAGATGGACTACGGTAAAAGTTAAGGTAGGGACTAATTACCTTCAAGTTCGAGACTACTAGAGAGCTTATTCAGGCAATAGAGGCCCTTAAGGTATGTTTGTGGGAGGGTCAACAAGGACAATATGGTTTGGGTAAACATAAGGATGCAGAGTATACCTCTAGCAAACCCCCTCTGCCTAAAAGAGGTAAAGGACATTTTAATCAGTTCAAAAAAATAGGGGAGTTCATCAACTGCATCTGCTCAAACTTGATGGGGTCAATAGGAAGGCAATCAAACCCCAATGATGGTTTTTCTAGAGGAGCATCAAGCAAAGAATGATTACTTATCCTTTATGTACCCATTACGGACAAAGACACCCAAGAGACTATTCTGCAATGCCTAGACGGTGTTATATCTGCAAAGGGAACACAGATGGCAAGAATGCCCACATTTAGGCCGTGGATGTTATTATTGTGAGGATCAACGACACTTTTAGAGAAATTTTCCTCGCAAGATTCATATCACCTAAAATCAGCAAAAGTCTACGACTATAGACAAACTAGCCTGACAGATGTTATTCAGAGCTAACAACAGTAGAGGCAGAAGTCATGTTCAGAATGACAAGACATAGGGGGCTTGAACATAGGGAAGATTATATTATATGACACAAAAGGAGACTGGAATTGCTCCTAACATAGTGGCATGTACATTATAGTTATTTTTTTTGTCCGTTCATGTATTGTTTGACCCTATAGTCATACTCATTTGAAGCTATTAAGGTTATAGGGAAATTGGGGGGAAATCCTTGTAAAAAGGATAATGAGTTTGTTATAAGTACTCTATTGGGTGAGACCGTAAATATTGATCACATGTATAAAAGGGTTCAACTTGTTATAAATGGGTGTAAATTAAAAGTAGATCTATTGCCACTAGAGTTACATGACTTTGATGTTATCTTGGGTATGGACTGGTTGAGTATGAACAAGGCTCAAATAGACTATTTTGCAAAAACAGTAACTCTTTAGAGACCTGATGGTTGGAAAATTGTGTTTAGAGGAGAGAGAAATGTCATCATAAATTGTATTATATCGGCTATGATTGCGAGAAAGATGGTAAAGAAAGGGTGTGAAGCTTACCTTGCGTATGTCATAGAGACAAAAAGGGAAGAAATTTGATTGTCGGATGTTTCAATCATGAGAGAATTTCTCGATATTCCCGGTTGCCATTCCAATTGAGCAACATTCTTGCCAATTTGATTGACTATTTAGTGCTAAATCATCCTGTGAGACTACCATTACTTCAATCAAGCACACATTTCTCTCACAGGCTTCGCAGTTTTCACACAGAATAAGTTTTAGTGATGCTTCATGCCATTGCCCAGTACATTGAATAGAATCTACCAATGAATTAAATGTTAGAGCATTAAAAAAGATCACAGTTATGCTCGAAACATTAAAGATCTTGCCTCGTGCCATTGTTAGGCATGCATGTGGCGCAAGTATCAATTTAGATTGTAATTTATAACAAAAGTCCCAAATATTTAACTCTAGTTTGTTCTTACTATCTCTATTAATGTGTCATATTGAGCATTCTTTTTGGAGAAATATTTTAAAATTTTTTGTTTTAAACTCCTTTTCTTGGCCAGCAAAGGTTGATATGCTTGGGACATGTTTAAGAGTAATGTACTGTGGATGGAAAAGCCAAAACCTACTTTTTCCACTTCATGTTTATCTTATAATGTATACTGAGTTTCAAATCAATTTTTTATAAGAAAATAGAAAAGAGAAACCCTTTATTTGGTTTCAATTTTCACAATCCGTCAGAATGAAATTTATTGATGGACAACAGTAATTCGTTAGAAAAACTCTCATCGGTAATTTATGGTCTGTCGGTAATAATTTTATCGATAGATTTACTGACAGACAAAGCGCATAAAAAAATTACTTGCTTCATTCCATTGGTATTTTCATTGCTGAATATAACATATCACCGACAGAAAAATTGTATATCATTCCATCGGTGATTTTTTTGTTCGTTAATATTTCCATTGGTGAATTTAATAAATAACCGTCAAATAGATCATCTATTATTTCATCGGTGAGTAAACAGTTACAATGACATTTACAATAATTATTTTCAAACACGTTTTTTTCAATGTACATAATATCAAAAGTATGGCAGAGGAGATTGGTTTTTCAATAAGAAAGCTCTCAAAAAATACTTTGTTTTACCCAATTATTGGTCAAACCAAAACAAAGAAACTTTTGCTTACCGAATTGAAAACCAAACATAATGTCATTGTATTTTGACACCATGTCATATAATTTTTCACCCAATGGTAGTGGTGATGTAACATCCCTTTCAACTCTGCCAACAAAAAAGTCATTTATGTTCTTCCTGTACTTGTGATCCGTTGGCAAGAACTGTCGATGGCAATAAAAAAAACATTTTATCATCATTTGTTAACGTGAATGCCTTATTATTTTCCATACAATATGGATATGCTAGTTTTTCATGCGTGCTCCAACCAGAAACCATTTTATACATAAGAAAATCATTAATGGTTCACTTCAAAACTGTCTTCATCTGAAAATTTTGTTTCCTCAATATATCATATGTCAAAGCCCCTGATGACCACTACTAGTTCAACTTGTCAATCAACAAACGAAGACAAATATCTATATTCTAACTCGGACTATTAGGACCAGGTATGACTATAGATAAAAAAAAAAAATACAAACTCTAGCCTCATACACATTCTTGGTGTTAAGTTGTAAATCTTGAGTATTACAAACTAACAAGAATAAGGAGCAGCAAATGACCTAAATAGATTGAATCCATCTTGTACATAACCTAAAAAGCACATTTCTTGATTCCTTTGAAAACCAATGATGCACACTATTAAAATGTTTTTAGGCTTCATCATCAGAAGTGTGCATCATCACTCCATTCACCGCATCATGTGAATGATGCTATATTATGTGCTCAGCAGTATTTGATGACATGAATAACTTTTGTAGTTTAGGTGTGATTGAGAATTATTTAAGATTTCTATATGCAACAAGAGTCATTCCCCTGCTAAATCTAGGTTTATAACGAGCATGCTCACATGTTTTGCATTTAGTCAAATCTGCATTTTCAAGGTAGTACAATATACAGAAGTTTGAACATGTGTCAATTTTCTGATATCCTAAGCTGAATGGTTTCATCATGGATTTAGCACTATAAAAATTCTCTTTCAACCTATTCCCTTCAGGTAAAATGATTTTCACCCATTCAACAGTTATGTCGTAACTGACCTTACTCAACCCATTATCTGAATTGATAGTGAACACTTATGCAATGATCGATAATTTAGTGTGATTAGTGCACCCAACCTATAATGGTTTGTTGGAGTCATTCAAAAGATTATTAAAAATGGTCACGTCTGCATTAGGTTCATCATCTATTATTGGGCATTGACCAGCATAACTCTGATTCATTCTCATCGCATTCATAACCATATTCCTATAAAGATTACTATTGTCATCTACAAATAGTTATCTACAATTTCATGCACGTTGCTAGAACTAGAAGTTGACCCAATCATCTTTTTTATTGTGGTCTCGTGAGGAACATATGATTCTCTGTGTGCACACCAATACAGGTAACCCTTCATAAACCTTTTTTGTTGAAGATGAATCATTATAATATTTGGATAAAAAATATTTTTATTTTTATAC
>Ga0325410_1008968_pt1 | contig 10765 bp, 14 predicted proteins | sample PopdelMetagenome_16_FD_206182 | JGI IMG/M metagenome (GOLD analysis project Ga0325410, IMG submission 206182) | Populus deltoides microbial communities from Bellville, Georgia, United States - Xylem-PdIQD-R3 | ecosystem: Host-associated > Plants > Phyllosphere > Stem > Wood/Secondary xylem...
CCCTTCTCTGTAAAGGATTATACTGGTCAATTTGGATAGCGCGCAACAATATGATCTTCGACTCCAAAACTCCAGACTGGGATGTGATTTTTGACCTCACCTTTCATCGGTTGGCCTTTTGGTTGAAGTCCTCTGTTAAAAATTTCAGTTACACAGGTTCCGATCTGTATAGAAATCCTGAATGTATCATGAACTGGACTAACTAGTCGGGGTTGTAAATTCCTCGCTCTCTTTATGATTTAATTCCCCCCTATAATCTTTCTTATTTCAGCCCTCATCTTCTTAATGGGGTCGCCTATTTATAATATACTCGATTACTATAAAAAAAAAACAAGACGGTGGCAATTAACTTTGGCAATCGCAGTAGAATATTGGAACTGCTTATCTAGCCAATTCCATCTTGATCTTGAAATTAATGAAACTAGAAGAAGACTTAGATCCGTTTGGAATTACAGGAATACTTTTTCAAAATATATTTACTTTTTAAAAATATTAAATTAATATTTTTATATGATTTTAATAAACTGAAATAAAAAATAAAAAAATATAAATAAAATTATGTTGATATATTTTTAAATAAAAAATTCTATATTATAATATCAAACATATCAATAAAAATTACAATAGTGTCAGTTTGTCTTTAGAGACGGAGACTGTTCATGTACACTACTTGTTTACTTTTTTCTCTAGCTAATATCAATAATAATAAAAAAAACTATATTTTATTTAAAAATAATATTTTTAACAACATATATAGAAAGGAAGAATAACTAAGTTATTATAACTCAAAACTTTAAAAGAATATAAATATTTAAATTTTACTTGTCTAAGTCTTTTTGCCACAAAGTTATTAAAATCTTTTGTATAAAAAATTATAAGATTCTAATAATAATAAATAAAAAATAAAAAAAGAAAAATTATTTTCTTTAAATAAAAAATAAATATATTAAACTGAATAAAAAATAAAAATAACTAAACAAAATGTTTACTTTTTAAAACAAGCTAATGCATCATTGACTCGTTAAGAAAAGGTAATCCACACATTAATTATTCCAATAGTTTTACAAATTAAAACCTTTTACTCATTAAAAAGAAAAAAGTTATAAAAATACTTTTGGTACAAGTGATTGTCGCACATGTACAGCGTTGCGGTAAATCTTCCACTTTATTGGTTTCAAGGTAATCTGGAAAATGAAGCAGACAAAGAATTCTTGTTTTTTATCCGTGGAAAGCAGGAATAGAAGTTACCACCTAGTATTTTAATTACTAGAAACTCTCACTAGTCTCAAAGATCAAGTGCGGAGACTGTTTGCATAAAGAAAATGTATTAACCCTCCGAAAACGTTCTACCTAAGAAAAGTTGCATTGTTTAATTGTCTGATAAAAAACTAATAGTTAACAAAATAAATAAATAAATAAATGGCATCACCTGTGTGTTTCTTAACCATGCGTATGCTTTTGCTCTTTTTGCTGTCTTTGTTTCATCTTAGAGCTTGTTATTCTTCTCCTTCCATGCAGCCTCTATGCCACGATGACGAGAGTCATGCCTTGTTGCAGCTCAAGGAAAGCCTTGTCATTAATGAGTCCGCATCCTTCTGCTTATCCTAAGGTTGCATCATGGAAAGTTGTTGATGGAGAATGTGGTGATTGCTGCTCATGGAATGGTGTTGAATGCGATGGGGACTCTGGTCATGTGATCGGCCTTGACCTCAGTAGCAGCTGCCTTTATGGCTCCATCGACTCTAATAGCAGCCTCTTCCACCTTGTTCAGCTCAGAAGTCTTAATCTTGCGGACAACGACTTCAACAACTCTGAAATCCCTTCTGAGATTCGAAATCTCTCAAGGCTGTTTGATCTAAATCTCTCAATTTCTCGCTTTTCTGGTCAGATTCCAACAGAGATCTTAGAGCTTTCCAAGTTGGTGTTCCCTTGATCTGGGATGGAATACTTTGAAGCTCCAAAAGCCTGGTCTGCAACATTTCTTTGAAGCATTAACCAACTTGGGAATCGCAAATCATTGAAAGAATTTGACGTGAGAGATTGTCATTTTTCATGGGTGGTACCATTTTCACTTGGTAATCTTACGAAGCTAAGCTATCTAGACCTTTCTCATAACAGTTTCTGTGGGAAAATCCCTTCCACATTTGTCAACCTTCTCCAAGTTTCTTATCTGTCGCTTTCTTTCAACAATTTCAGATCTGGTACCTTAGATTGGCTTGGTAATCTAACCAAACTCAAATATGTAGACTTGCGAGGCACCAATTCATACGGTAACATTCCATCCTCTCTTAGAAACTTGACTCAGCTCACCTTCTTAAAGCTTCATGGAAATAAATTAAGTGGTCAAAATCCACCTTGGATAGGAAACCGTACCCAATTAAGGTCACTATACCTTGGTGTCAACAAACTGCACGGTCCGATTCCTGAGTCTATTGATAGGCTTCAAAATCTTGAAGATCTTGACCTAGCATATAATTCCTTTAGTGGTACTTTGGAATTGAACCTTCTTCTTAACTCCAGAAACCTTTTTTCACTCCAATTATCGCATAACAATTTCTCTCTGCTTTATAGTCACAATGCTACCATTCCTCAGCCAAAACTTAAACTCTTGACGTTAAGTGGATGTAATCTAGGTGAACTTCCCAGTTTCTTGCGTGATCATAACCATCTGGAGTTTTTAGAACTTGAAGATAACGAACTTGTGGGACACATACCCAAATGGTTTATGAACATGAGTACAGTTGAGAATAATTAGGAGGCTTAACCTAATGGTTAGCCAATCCTTTCCTTTCTATATATATGTGTAAGGCAATATACAATAGCAATGGTGGAGGTTACCAGACAAAAGTATGTAGACAATATTTCCTATACAGTATTTTCTATATAAGTACATTCTATAATATGCCCCCTCAAGCTGAAGGTGGAGGATCAACCCAAAGCTTGAAACGAAAAGCAGTAAAGGAGGAAGTAGGAAGTGGTTTAGTGAAGACATCAGCAAGTTGATCCCGAGAGGAAATAAAACGAATCTGAATTTCCTTCTTGGCAACTCTATCTCGGACAAAATGATAATCAACCTCAACATGTTTTGTGCGAGCATGAAAGACAGGATTCGCAGACAAATAGGTGGCACCAAGATTGTCACATCAGATGATAGGAGCAGAAGCAGATGGAATCTAGAGATCTGTTAATAAGTACTGAAGCCAGATAACCTCAGCAGTGCCATCAGCTAAGGCTTTGTACTCAGCTTCAGTAGATGAGCGAGCAACTGTGCGTTGCTTATCGGATTTCCACGAAATCGACATCTGACCAAAGAACACAAGGTAACCACCCATAGATTTTCTATCCTCAACACTACCTGCCCAATCTGCATCTGTAAAACCATGTAACGCAAAAGAGGAACTGCGAGTAATATGCAAGCCATGGGATGCCGTACCCCGAAGATAACGCAGGATGCGTTTCACGGCAGCCCAATGAGAATCTGTAGGAGCATGCATAAACTAACAGACTTTGTTAACAACAAAGCAAATATCCGGGCACGTAAAAGAGAGTTATTGAAGAGCACCCATAATTTGATGAAAGCGTGTAGCATCAGAAAATAATGGATCGGGCAGAATGGTAGCTTTGAATGTAGAGACAAGATTATCAACAGGTTTGCAAGATAACATACCAGCCCAAGTGAGGATATCAAGTGTATATTTATGTTGGCGGAGCAGAAGACTCATACTAGTAGATTGAACCTCAATACCCAAAAAATAACGAACAGAGCCCAAATCGCGAAGTTAAATTCTGAGCTCAGTAACTGAATAAGGTGTTGGAGCAGAAGAGAGTTGCTACCCGTAAGCAAAATATCATCAACGTAGACCAGAAGATAACAAATATCAGCACCAACAGAGAAGATAAACAATGAGGTATCCACCTTAGATGCACGAAAACCAATAGATAACAGGAAATCATTCAGACGAGTGTACCAAGCTCGCGGAGCCTGTTTTAAACCATATAGAGATTTATGTAAGCGACACACATGAGAGGGGAGAGCAGAATCAACAAAACCTGGAGGTTGTTTCATGTAGACCTCCTCGTCAAGAACACCGTTAAGGAAGGCATTATGGATATCAAGCTGATGAATTTTCCAACCACACGAAACGGCAATGGAGAAGACTAATCTGACGGTCGCCTGTTTGATGACAGGACTAAAGGTTTCAGAGTAATCAATACCTTCTTGTTGAGTGAAACCCCTAGCAACCAAACACACTTTATACCTCTCGATGCTACCATCAGATCTGCGTTTAATCTTGTACACCCACCAACTATCAACAACATTCATGGAGGGGTGAAACGGTGCTAAGGTCCAAGTTCTGTTTGCGCGCAAGGCCTGAATTTTCTCATGCATAGCACTATGCCATGCCTCATATCTGTTAGCATCATTAAAAACAAGTGGCTCATGAGAGGGAGGAGAAACTACCCGGTTGAAGGAGGCAGCAAAGCTTGTGGCAGTGGCAGTGGTAGTGGCAGTGGCAGTGGACAGCGCTGTCTTGGACGGAGGACCATGGGATGTTAACGAACTGCTGGACATGGAGAAGTGTGACCTATAACTGGAAGGTGCTGAAGAGGATATGAAGAGAGGTCTACATAAAGCTGCAGACCAGCTGGAGACGCAGTGGATGGACTGGTCGATACTGTAGAAGATGGGGAGGCTGCGGCAGAGCTGGGATGTTCTGCAACAGAACCTGGCTGCTCTGCTGCAGCAGACCGGAGAACATGTGCATCTGATGATGGAGAACCTATTCCTACACAATAATCATTAGAAAGACAATCATATGGTGACAGTATGGCAGTGTGGGATGGGGATGCAGGGGTGGCAGAAGCTATGGTTAAAGGGATGGTCTGGTGGGGTGCGGCAGAGGGCAGAATTGGATTATTTGGAGGTGGAGGTTGGGGAGTAGTAGGCTGAAAACATGGAGAAGGGTTCAAGGATGGAAGATAGGTAGGTGGTGTGGGAGGTATCGGTGAGGATGTTACCTGTTTAGACTTCTCAAAAGGAAAGACAGTTTCATGAAAACGAACATGACGGGAGACATAAATACGATGAGATTCTAAATCAAGACAACGATAACCAAGATGGGAGGAGCTATAGCCTAAAAACACACAAGGAGAAGACCAGAAATCTAATTTATGAGCATGATATGGACGCAAAAAGGGGAAACAAAGACACCCAAAAGTACGTAGGAAGTTATAATCAGGAGGGCGACGAAACAGACACTCAAACAGAGATTTATTTTGGAGAACAAGAGTAGGCATGCGATTAATAAGGTATATCGATGATTCAAAAGCATAGTTCCAAAATCGCAATGGTGCACTACAATGGCCTAAAAGGGTGAGGCTAGTTTCGATAATATGTCGATGACGACGTTCAACAGTGTCATTTTGTTCATGAGTATGAGGACAAATTAACCGATGATGAATACCAATGGTCTAAAAAAATTTATTTAATTTACGATATTCACCGCCCCAATCAGTTTGAATAGATTTAATTTTAAGGGAAAACTGAAGCTCAACAAGTGTTTGAAAACGTTGAAAAGTGGAAAAAACATCAGATTTCGCAAGCGGATAATACCATATATGTTTGGTATGCACATTGACAAAAATAACAAAATAGCAGAAGCCATCAGAAGAAAACATAGGGGCAGGACCCCAAACATCACTACAAATTAATTCAAGTGGGGCAGAAATTTTATGACCCATAGGTCGTAATGACAAACGAGATGACTTTCCTAAAGGACAAGCTTGACACTGAGTAAGAGAACGTCTAGAAGTACATACGATTTTATTGCCGGAGACTAACAAATTAAAAATGCGAGGGGTTGGATGACCCAAACGACGATGCCACAGGTTTGCAGTCGCGGAGATGCAAGGAGACCAAAAAGCTTGAGGAACTGACGTGGCAGAAGACTCAGAGATGACATAAAGACCATCATGACTCTGACCGGAAGGAGAACTTCCTTGGTGACGAGATCCTTCACATAAAACATAGAAGCATGAAATTCAAAGTAAACATGATTATCACGATAGAATTTTTGAACAGATAACAACGGTTTGGTAATGTAAGGCATATGGAGAACATTAGATAATGTAAACATGCGTTTTGGGGAATGTAATTTAGTATGTCCAATATGGGATATGTCAAGGCCCTTACCGTCACCAATATGCAAGTAATCATTACCAAGATAGGGTGCAGAATCGGTCAGAGTTCCAAGATCAGGTGTGACGTGTTGATTTGCGCTGGTGTTGGGGAACCAAGTCGCAGCAAAAATATTCCCAACATCAAGATGAGTAGAGGGTTGTTGAGTGCTGCTACGAAACTGGGAACAATAGGGAGTTGTGGGCCCAAAATCAGAGCACAATTGGCAGCGTATATGCTGCTGTCCAAACCACTGCCCAGCACCGGAATTGCGCCTGGTCTACTGCTAGTGGTTTGGCCGCCAATCTGCAGCAGATTGGCCCCTATTCTGGGGAGTGGAACGGTTGTTGTGGGGACGCCAATTACCTCTAGAGCGACCCCTGTTGCGGCTGAAGTTGAGGCTGTGATGAGACATAGCATGGTGTGCAGAAAACTGTGGTGTTGGCAGCAGAGGTGGCTGCTACGGCAGAGAAGAAGAAGACAACAGAGAGGGAGCGGCAACCATGGAATGGAAAGAGTTCTTGTGCAGAAATTCATGGGTAAGAAGGTGGCTGTGAAGATCAACATAGGATAGCGGTTCTGCCTTGGTTATGAGACTCGTTACCAAGTCTTTGAACCTACCACGAAGGCCACGAAACACATAAAGATTGAAATCTTCAAGAGACATGGGGCAGCCAGCAGCAGCCAATTTGTCAAATAATGATTTGGCTTGCTGCATGTATAGACTAACCGATGAGTCACCTTGCCGAAGGTCTTGAAAGGAGCCATGGAGTTGCATGATGCGAGAATTAGACGGAGAGGCAAGCACTTTCTCAAGAGTGCCCAAACACAATGTGAGGTAGAACAATCTACCACGAGATGCAACATATCCACTGAGAGAGAGGAGAGCAAAGCACTCAAAATAAGTTGATCTTGTTGCTTCCAATGAAGAAAGGAAGGGCTGATGGTAGAGGAAGAATTAGCAGAGTTGTCAAAATTATAAGATGGAGGACACGACACTAAGCCGTCAACGAAGTGAAAAACACCTTGACCAAGGAGATATGGCTTCATCTGCATTCTCCAACAGAGATAATTTGTGTTCATAAGTTTTAGTGAAACAACTTGGTGAGTGTTCGCTAAAGGAACAATAGCTGTAGTGTGGGTTCCTATGAGAGGTAAAGGAACGACAAAGACTTGGGAGGAAGAATCAGAGACAAGCTCTGCAAGTGGAGGCTGTTGTGGGGGAGAAAAGGCACCAGTGGCAGCAGCCTGGGGATGGTTGGCCGGCTATGCTGCACCACCGGTGGAGAGGGAGAAGTCGGTGGCAGCAGTAGAATCCATGTAGAGAAAGTAAAGAGAGGGTTGGCTGCAAAGGGAGGAAGGGAGAAAAGAGTTCTGATGGCAACAGACTCTGATACCAAGTTGAGAATAATTGGAAGGCTTAACCTAATGATTAGCCAACCCTTTCTATATATATGTGTAGGGCAATATACAATAGCAATGGTGGATGTTACCACACAAGAGTATGTAGATAATATTTCCTATACAGTATTTCATATATAAGTACATTTTATAATAAGTACCATAAACCTCGAGGTTCTATCTCTTGCTGGCAACCTTCTGACAGGTTTTGAGCAATCCTTGGACGTTCTTCCATGGAATAATCTACTCTCACCGTCTCTTAATTCAAACAAGTTCCAAGGATCCCTTCCAATTCCACCACCAGCAATCTATGAATATAAAGTCTCGAACAACAAATTCAATGGAGAAATCCCAGAAGTTATTTGCAATCTGACTTCGCTTTCTGTCCTTGATTTGTCAATTAACAATTTGAGCGGCAAATTTCCTTAAAGCTTGGGCAATAAAAGCAGCACTGCTTCAGTTCTGAATCTCCGCAACAATGGTTTCATTGGTGATATTCCTGAGACATTCACAAGTGGCTGCTCATTGAGGGTCGTTGATTTCAGTCAAAACAAATTGGAGGGGAAGATACCAAAATCATTAGCCAATTGCACCAAGCTAGAGATTCTCAATCTTGAACAAAATAGCATAAATGATGTCTTTCCTTCTTGGTTGGGTGTTCTTCCTCATTTGAGGGTTATGATTTTGAGATCTAATGGGCTCCATGGTGTGATTGGGAATCCAAAAACCAATGTTGAATTTCCCAGGTTACAGATTGTTGACCTCTCCAACAACAGTTTTAAGGGTAAGTTGCCACTTGAATATTTCCGAAATTGGACTGCCATGAAAATATCCGTAATGAGCACTTGATTTACATGCAAGCAAACACAAGTTTCCAAACATCGCATATTACAGTGAACGAACAGTATAAGTACTCAATGACAATGACAGACAAAGGTGTGATGGGACTATATGAGAAGATCCAAGATAGTCTCACTGCTGTCGATCTCTCAAGCAATGGTTTTGAAGGAGGAATTCCAGAGGTCCTCGGAGATCTCAAAGAACTTCATTTGCTCAATCTCTCCAACAACTTTCTCAGTGGTGGCATCCCTCCATCCTTGTCCAACTTGAAAGAGCTTGAAGCTTTGGACCTTTCTCAGAAAAAACTCTCGGGAGAGATTCCTGTCCAACTTGCACAGCTCACCTTCCTCGCGGTCTTTAATGTGTCTCACAATCTTCTCTCAGGTCCGATACCACGAGGAAACCAATTCGGAGCATTTGACAACACTTCATTTGATGCGAATCCAGGATTGTGTGGGGAGCCCTTGTCAAAAGAATGTGGAAATGGTGAGGACTCGCTGCCAGCAGCTAAAGAAGATGGGGGCTCGGGATTTCCACTTGAATTTGGTTGGAAGGTGGTGGTGATAGGTTATGCAAGTGGACTGGTAAATATTGGAGTGATTCTTGGATGCGCTATGAACACAAGGAAGTATGAATGGGTGGTGAAGAATTATTTTGCGAGGTGGCAATACAAAGGTCAAAACTTGAAGACTCGCCTTCATAGAAGTTGATTTCTAATTATTAAGGTGTTTTCTAGTTTGTCAATCGTAGTAAGATTGTATGTTCTTTTCCTCGTCTTCTCTTTCTTAATTTTCACTTGTAAGGATAAGAGTGATTTTCTCTTGGATGGTCTGTTAATTTCATATACTAAAAATAAGATGGTATGTTGAATATTAGTATTCTAGAGTACAAATAACAAGAATAGAGAGTTGACAACTCCTCCATCCTCTCCGAAGCAACCTCTTATGCAAATCAGGAAAAGGATTCCTCATAGTTCCGTGATCAATGCCTCCGTAAATATTGGAGCTGCTGCAATTTGTTTCTTTTCTGCTTTTCCTAGTTTATTAGTTTTCCAATTAGAGTTGGAGATTTATTTTGTTATTGCTTTTCTAGTTTATTATTTTCCTAGTTGGAGTTGAAGATTATATGTTTGGATTAGTATTTAAGGAAAGATAAAAATAATAAAAAAAATAATTGTTCTTGATAAATTTGAGTTGAGTTTTTCTTGGAGTAATTCCACTACATAGAGAGATTCTGTGCTTTTTCCCTGCCCTTGGTTTCAGTGTGAAGTTGATCCAAGGAATTGGCACCAACCTCTGAAGGTGCCAAGGTTATCCTATTGTGTTTGCTTAATCTAATTTATTCAAAAAAAAATTTATTTAATCAAATTATAATAGAAATAGACACATTAAATAGATTAAATAAAATTAATGAAATAAAAAACATTATGCATAGCTATATATATTAGAAATATTATCTAAAAAATATATTTTTATTTTACAAAGTTCATCTATATAAAAGATAAAAAAAAATTATAAACCTACGTGCTTGGACTTATTATTTATTTATTTTATATTTAAAAGGTATGTCCGCCACTATTTATCTCGAAAAACAATATGTAACCTAAATTCTAGTCATTATTATGGGCTGAAAAATATGGCAACACCTTTTTTGTCTTAAAAAAACTTAATTTTCAAAACATTTCAACCTCAAAACACCTCATTAACACTTTTAGAACACCCACAAACCAATTCATCAACTCAAAATATCCAAAAAAGAATTCAAAAAACATAAAATCAAACTGGGTTAGATTTATCTTTCTTGGTATGGATCTCTTTTTTCAAGCAACATTATGGGTCTAAACAATCAATATCAAGCCTCTCTCATCTCATGTAACATGTAGACAACAAAAAAAATTCATTTCTTGCTTTATCAAAAGAGTTCTTACAATGTTTTGTATAAAAAAATAGAAAATTATAATAATAATGAATACAAAATTAAAAAAAAAAATTATTTCCTTTAAATAAAAAATAAAATTATTAAACTGGATAAAAAATGAAAATAAAAAATAAAATATTTATTAAAAAAAAAGCTCATGCATAAATGACTTGACTTGTTAAGAAAAGGAAATCCATACATTAATTATTCCAAGAATTTTAAAAATGAAAACCTTTTACTCATTGAAAAGAAAAAAGTTATAAAAATAGTTTTGATAAAAATATATATCGATGATGATGATAATAATGATATTTAAAACCTTTGACTCATTTAAATTTTTGTTACTATTCCCATTTAATTTTTGGACAACTTTTAAAAATATTTTCAATAAAAAGGGAAAATAGTTTTGATAAACATGAAAGCCTATTA
>Ga0325410_1008969_pt1 | contig 10764 bp, 3 predicted proteins | sample PopdelMetagenome_16_FD_206182 | JGI IMG/M metagenome (GOLD analysis project Ga0325410, IMG submission 206182) | Populus deltoides microbial communities from Bellville, Georgia, United States - Xylem-PdIQD-R3 | ecosystem: Host-associated > Plants > Phyllosphere > Stem > Wood/Secondary xylem...
GGGGTGGCACACACTTGAGGTATGGCAAGATATTTTCTTAAAGTTCATATTAAATTAATCATGGGGGTATTTTCCATGCTTTCACTTTGTAATAAGGCACAAGTGTCAACTTTTATCTACTCATCCTGTAATTTGACTTTTGATCCAAAACTGACTTGAATAACGTAAGAAGCCAAGAAGACTTTGATGAGTGCTTGTCCCTCGTGAAATTCGTCTTGACAGAATTGTTGCTAGCATTCGTTTTATTTATTTCCTTTTAACTTCAGCCCAAGCTCGGCAGTCTAATCTTCTTCCTTCCTTTTCTTTCATATTTTTATTTCCGGAGTCCTTTTGTGTCAACCTCACAGACAAGTTTATTCACAGATTGCTGCTCCTCAAAACCCATTTGGCCTTTTGCCTGAATAGCAACACTTTCAAATTTTGCAAAATCTCTGGGTCATGAACCCCGATTACACCTCTTTAAGGATTTATTTTTTTTTTAGCACAAAACTCACAATAGTAATGGGTCATTTCCAACAACTTGTGGGTTCGCTTAGAGCACTCAAGGTGCTGGACACTCTGATCACCATGTTGTGGGCTTGGGCACACATCCTGGGCCTAGATGCTTGACAAATGTCTAGCCCTCTTTTAGGTTTGGGCAGTGTTCCCAAGCCCAATCTCAAGAGGTGTATTTGATTTCCTTGAGCTCTTGTTTTTTTTTATTAGCCTAATAACATGGTCTGATGTTCTTGGAACCAATTATTATCTCAAGTCTATCTACTTCTTCCCTCGTTAATACACGTATAAGAGATATATATTTTTTATAAATGTTATTATGTTAAAATTATTTTTTAATCCCTCCACTTAAGGAAAAAATAAGATTTAATAGTTATAAATATCCCCTGAACTATTCAGGTAAAAAATTTAACCTTTTAGATTTAAAAGACATAAATTCAATACTAGAACAATTTATTTTTAGCATGTTTATTACTTCTTTTCTCAAATCCTCAAAAAAATGATTTTTTTTTTGTAGATATCCAAAACATTCATCAAGATAATTTACTTTACATTGAAGAAAAAAGTTATTTGAATGGTCACTTGATCATTCCATAATTTAATCATTAAAAAACCTTATTATATAAGCATTTTAGATTTTGGAACCCATCAACTCTATTAACTCGTGATTTGGTTAAGGTTTTATACTAAAAATTATTTATTAGAAATTAAATCAAGTATGAATTTATCAACTTATCAACCTCTCTTATGAAACTCCCATCAATGGAATCACATTGACATCCACTAAACTCCCATACCAATCAAGTTGATAAGAACATAAAAATCGCAATCTACATTCTAAAAATTCCATACCAATCAAGTTGATAAGAACATCAAAATCGCATTCCACATTCTAAAAATTCCATACCAAGTTCTAAGATCCATGTTTCCAACCAGCGATAAAAACATTGTCTCGGGCCCGTAAGACATCATGTCCAAGACCCAGTGATGTTTTAGGCTTGTCATGGCTTCACCCACATCACATGCACACACCCACAAGTCATAACCTCGAGAAGACAAAAGCCCACCCACTTCCATACCCTTCCAGAAAGTACCAAAAAGGAGTCTTTACCCTCTTCTAGCTTTTATACTGAACATACTTTACTTTCAGACATATACGTCGTCTTCCTACTCACAATTCAGACACCAAAAACCATGTCAATAGTTCCTATTGGCAACCAGGATGGCACAATCACAGATCCGTTCTCTTTAAACTCATGGGATCCTGAAGATTTCTTCACTTCACTAGACCTTTGGGACCCGTTTCAAAACTTTCCATTCCCTTCCGTACTTTCCACTCCATTTCCTTCATTTTCAAGGCAAACCCAGGTAAACTGGAGGGAAACATCAAGAGCCCATGTGTTTAGAGCTGTGTTTCCTGATTTTGGCAGAGAAGATGTGCTTGTTTACATCGATGATGATAATATGCTTCAAGTAAGCACCCAGGATGGTAAGTTTATGAGCAAGTTTAAGTTGCCAGATAATGCTAGAAGGGATCAGGTCAAGGCTGATATGGTGAATGCTGTGCTCACTGTTACTATTCCTAAGGAAGAAGTTGCCAGTTATAGGCCTAATGTCAGGGTTGTTGAGATCGAAGGTTCTGGCTGAAAATAATATAATAATTAAGGACTATAATGTAGTTTGTGTGTGATTAAGCTGTAATTGGAGATTGTACGAGGGTGATGGTATGGCATGGGTGTCTCTTTGTTTAGCAAGTGTGTGCAATGTAATGGCTTTGTCTTGCAAGTTCAACAGCGGCTTGGTGTTTGTGTTAAATTATTAATCCTGTGATAGTGTGATGTAAACTGAACGTGATTTACAAGTAATTTAGGACTTGTAATGAATGGAATGTAATTCTATCCTTATCCAGGAGATTGTTCATCTCGAAAATCGAAATTTCCTTGTGGGTTTTATTAATTTAGTAACAAAATTGTAAATCACAATCTCTGAGGTGTTGGCTTGCAGGTTGGTTTGTCATATTATTATTATATACTCTGGTTTTTTTTTTAGGAGTTATTAGTAATTGCATTTAAAAAGAGTGGTATTCGGTATTTTTATCTACATCCTTGGAAGAAAAGAAATTCCTTAGTTTTAGGAGTATTTTGTTTTTATTTTTATAAGTCAAATTCTTAATTGCCATTAAAAAATATTTTTTCTTAAGTATGGATACAAAAACACTTTAGATATTTTGCCATGTATTTTTTTTTAACTGGGGAGTAATTGAGTTTTTTAATATATAAAAATTATTATTTTAATTTAAAAGTGGCTGGCGCTGTATGTGACATTTCAGTGGTACGTGTAGCGCTTAAAAAGCACCAAATACCATTATCTTTCAGGACGGTGTTTGATATGCTTTACTGTTTCTATCACAGTGGTGAGGTGTGTGTTCGCATTTGAAAGTTGGTAGAGTTTTGGCAACATGTTTTTCCCTCCATTCCTTTTTCCTCTCTTCCCTTCTAAAAAAACATGTTGGTAATCGCAAAAAAAAAATAAAAATAAAAGTCTGGTTATTTGTATGTTATGTTAAATTAGATTCTTGTTTTTTTTTATTACAATGTATTTGATCATAAATTATTTATTGAGTTATTTTATTTTTTAATTTTATCTTTTAACACTTGATTTTTATAATAGATTCGATCATTCTTTTTTTAATTATAATGTATGTGATTTTCAATCGTTTATTTAGTTTCTTTTTTTAATTTCATCCCTTTACACTTGAGTTTTTCATTAGATTCGGTTCTTATTTTTTTTAATTGTGATGTATTTGGTCTTGAATCCTTTATTTAATTAATTTTTTTTTTAATTTTATCCATTTAAATTTGATTTTTATATTAAATATGGTCTTCATTTTTTTTATTGTTATTTTTAGTTGTTCTTATCCTTTTCTTAATTGAAATTATTTTTCAATTTCATCCTTTATGATTCATTTTATTTTTCTTTTGTGTCAAATTTGATTCCTTTTCTTTTCGAATTTATATTTTTTAAATCACTTTTTTTAATTTGTTTTTACAAGTTTATCCCTAATTATTTTGATTGGTTGAGATTTTTGCTTTGTTAACTTTTTTAAGTTTGTCTTTTATGTTGTGATTCAGCTTCATGATTCGTGTCACGAGTTTTAAAGGTGGACTGGGTTAGCTTCAGTCACTTTTAATTATTTTTTGTCACGCAACATTTAATTTTATTTTTGGTCATTATTCTTTCAATTATTTTTTTATCCTTTTCTTAGTGTTTTTTCTTTTAATTTAGTCCCTAATTATTTTCTTTCATTTTGTTTTTATACTGTATTTGGTCTGTGTTTTTTTGGTTTAAAATTGTTTTATAATTGAATAATTTACTTTATTATTTTTTTAACGTTTGCCTTCCAACCTTCTAACAGGCCAATCATTTATTGAAAATTAATTTTTTTAATTCATTAGTTGATATTTAGTTATTAAGGCCTTAACTTAATTGTTTGTTGCATTTTTTTTATTAAGTTGTCGCGGTCTTATATCTCGAGTAATAAGTTAGTCAAATTAATTATAATTATTTTAATTTTTTTAGTTTTTTTTATAAAATTAAAATTTTTTAATTTTATATCTTGAATTAATTAAATTAATTCAAATTAACTCATATATTTATTATCATAGATAATAAATGAATCAAGTTAATCCGAATTCATTCATATTTTTATACTCTGCTCGGCCCAACGGTAAATTACAGGCCATCAATCTAGTAATTAATTGATATTTGACACTGCCACCTCAGCACCCATCAAACAAACAAGGAGCCCACTTCAACTTTCTGGCAATTTCATTCTCTCTTCTATTTTTTTTAAATGGCAAACTGTATCTCAAAAAAATCTTCACTTGTCCTATAAAAATAAAATACTAATTCAAAACCCACCTTTTTTCACATGTATTTTAGATTTTCTATTTTTCTCTAATTCTTTCCTCTCAATCTCTCACCATCCTTCTTCTTTTTCCGGCCGATTTAAAAAAAAATTCAGAGATAAGCAACGATTGAATGAATGATTCTCTCAATTCGACGGCTGTGATCGAGAGTTAACACTAAAAATCATGTGGTCCTCCTTTTGGAGATCCAGAGATCGTTTCTCCTTGGATGAACTCAGGTTTCTCTCTCCTAATTTTCACTCATTTTTCTTTTTATTTCACTAATTGTTGTGAAATTCGCGATTTTTTCTTTTGTATTTACTGCAATCAAGAGTCCAATTCTCTGTCAATTTTTCAAGTTCTACACGCTTTCAAGTCAATTACGTCCATTTCTCACTTTTTTTTTTAATTATCAGTAAAAATGTCACTGTCTGCTATTTAATTTGGATTTTTTTTTGTTGATGAAATTCTAATTTTTAATTTTTGGTTTACTTTGTTTGCAGATATTTAACTGACCAGCTGCAAAAGGTTCAAATTATAAATAATGTTAATAAGGTAATTAATTTAGTAATAATCAACCATGAATTTATTTTTTTGTCGGTTTTTTTTTTTTTTACTCTGTTAGAACCTGATTGTGTGTTGTTATTGAAGAACTTTGTAATTGAGACGTTGAGATCGATATCGGAATTAATAACATACGGAGACCAGCATGATTCGAACTATTTTGAGTAAGGCTCGTGAATAAATTTATAATTTTCTGTTTCGATTGTTAGGTTTCGATGATTGTTTTGTGAATTCTATGTGTCTTTCCTTGTGCTTTGTAGTTTTTTTATGGAAAGGCAAGTAATGGGGGAGTTTGTGAGGATACTTAAGGTTAGCAGAATTGTTTCCATTTCGCTTCAGTTGCTGCAAACAACGAGCATTATGATTCAGAACTTAAAATCCGAGCGCGCCATACGTAAGTTGGTTCTGGACAATGTTGGATTTGTTTAAAGAGGTTTGAGGTGCTAGGTTTTTGTTTTTTTATTGCAGATTATATGTTCAGTAATGAGCATATTAATTTTTTGATAACTTATACGTTTGATTTTCGGAATGAGGAGTTGTTGTCATACTACATTTCTTTCTTAAGGTATGCTTTTTTAGTCATCGTTATGGTGGTAGTCAAATGTTTGTTATATCCTTGGTTTCGTTGACTATGATTTTCAAATGGCATGTTTTGTGGTTTGTGAAGGGCAATAAGTGGGAAGCTTGACAAGAATACAATTTCTTTGCTTGTGAAGACTCAAAATGTAGGTTTGTCTGTCTTTTGTACTTTGTTTATATTGCATGATACAACTGTTTTAATTTTTTATTATAAATTTTAAAAGGTAGGCTGGTATTTTTTTTTTCAATTTTCCATGCACCAATGCTTGTGCCTGAAGTTTCAAATAATTCTGCATTTCGATAACAAATAATGATAAAGTTGAGATTTGACATTAGTCCATATTTTAAGAGGGCCATCACATAGCTTTTTTGTGGCCTTATTGATGAGGACTATTCAGTCTGAATGACACTTTCAACAGTCCACTTGAACAGCACTACCTAGTTCCTTTGAGTATTACCTGTTGATGAGAAGTACTGAAACTGAGATTTTAGGGCACCTGGTTGGTTGTAAGTGGTTCAAGCTGGCAAGAAATGCATGGCTTGCTGCCTAAACAGCAACAAACCCTCAATCCCAAACTCGTTGGGGTTTGCTGCCTAAACAACGCTTGTTATGTTAGTTCTACACCTTTATTCACTTAGTTTCTACTTGGCTATGTTAGAAATCAAGCCATCTCTGTGCATGCTGTAGCTTATAGATATTTTCCTCTGCTGCCTTGTTCATGTAGGAAGAAGTTGTTTCTTTTCCACTGTATGTTGAGGCAATACAGTTTGCTTCCCATGAAGAGAGTATGATTCGCACTGCAGTCCGTGCTCTGACACTCAATGTCTATCATGGTGAGTGGGTGTTATTCTATCCCTGCTCATTTTGTTCCAATTGTTTTTCTCATAATGTTATTTTGCAAGCTAAACAAGTTTTCTTCAATTTCCTCTTGGTTCAGTTGGAGATGAATCCGTGAATAGATTTGTTGCGAAGGCCCCTCATGCTGATTATTTTTCAAACTTGCTTACATTTTTTCAGAAGCAGTGCCTCTATCTAAATGGAATGGTCTCTGAAACTCTAAAGTAAGAGTATGATAATTAAAACTTTATATGACTGTGAGTTGAAAGATCTCGCTCCTAAATATTGTGTTTTTGTTGCTGAGACAGAAACCCAGACTCAGATACAACCACTGCGATTCTTAATGTTGTGGATGAAATTGAGGACAATCTCTACTATATTAGTGATGTTATTTCTGCGGGGATTCCAGAAGTTGGGAGGTTAATAACAGTCAACATTTTGCAACTTTTGATATTTCCTTTGCTTCTTCCATCTTTGCAGTTGGATGCTGTTGATGTATGAACTTGCTCTTATTTCATGCTTTCATTCATTCCTTAATCTTTCCCTTTGAGCTCAAAGGCTTTTAACAGTTTGTTGATGCACTTTATGATTATGTTATACAAATTTTTCTTACTTAACCTCTGATATCTTGTGAATTCAGGATATTCAGATTGGTGCTATCACTTCTCTGTATTTGCTCTGTTGCATCTTACGCATAGTTAAAATCAAAGACTTGGCAAATACCATTGCTGCCTCTCTTTTCTGTCCACCGGAGGCTTTTGTTCCACATTCTGAGACTAAACTCAATGGTCATGCGCCTGATCATGGGCATGAAATCCAACAGACAGAAAATAAGAACGTGATTGAGGTGGATGGATGTTCAAAAAAAATCTTGCTGAGCTTGTCTAGTTCTTCTCTAGTTCACCCTGAATATATTATCTCAAAAGGTGTTTCTCGTGTAACTTTGAGGTAAAAGTTACTAAATTCTGAAGTGCTAAGTCTCTTTCCACTTTCCATCTCTTCACTCGAAGTCCAATTTTAGTCTACACTTTGTTTTTTTTTTTTTTGCTCTATGAAGTGACAATAATGTCTTCTTTCTTTAACTGAGTATCTCACCGAGAACTGGCTGCCTTCTATATGCTGCTTCTTGACTTGAACAGAACCTTCTGATTTATTAGCTTTCTAATTTTTCAGCTTCTGTTTGCTATCCCTTCTAATTTTATCTCTATCTTTGTAATACTTCAGGGATGCTTTACTTTCATATATTACAGCTGGAGATGATCTTCAAGTTTTGAGTTCTTTGAGCATGTTGGCTACATTGTTGCAAACAAAAGGTTTTCTTCTTAGAATTATTCAGCTTCTGTTGCTACTGATTTCTATTGCTGTTATCTTATTGGTATCTCTTTAAGTAGAATTAGATGAAACAATGCTAGATGCTCTTGGAATCCTCCCCCAGCGCAAGCAACACAAGAAACTCTTGCAGGTAAATTGTAGATATATTTTTCCCCTCAATTTTGGTAAATGTGGTGGAATTACATTTTTTTTTATTTCTCTTCATTACTGATAAATAATATTCATCTCATATTCCTTGCTGCTAAATTGTGAATTCAATTATGGTTATTAGCTAGATGTTATCAACAACTTTCAGTGATTAACTGTTAGCAGCTCTAAGATAGCTCTGTATTTGTTAAGATAGCATGGATTTTAATTGTATCTAATACCATGGCTTTCAAGATCCTGTTGTTGTTAATCTGAACTAATATTTGGTGGAACCTATTATATGTTGATTGGTTAAGGAAGTGAAACTTAATCAGTTTTCCTCCTCTCTACAGCAAGCATTGGTTGGTGAGGACTTGAGGGAAGATCAACTTTTTTCGTCAGTAAGGAGCTTTATAAGAGATGGATTTAGTTGTGAGCTCGATGGCTATCTACAAAATCTCAAGGTAATGATTTCATTCCCTTTTCTCTCCATCAAAAGAAATATTAGCAATGGTGGATCTTGTGCAATGGGAATTAGGAAAAAAATGGAATCTCGGTTATATTGAAATCATGTATCGGAATTGGTATATGTGAAGGATTATAGTATTCAATTAGGAGTTGATATTGATTGCTTATAAGATTATAAATTCAAATTTAATTTAGTTGCAGGGCAGAAGGTTACGTTAGCATCTGTTCGAATTAGTGCAGCTGGTATTGTATTGTGCTGCTGTTGTACCCTGCTTTTTTTTTAAAATTATTTTTATTTTGAGGAAAAATTAGGGTTTTATTGTACAGAGTAGCCTCAGGTTGATTCAACCACTCCGATCTATCATCATCATCATCATCATCATCATCTATACCTAGATGTACAACGTCCCTCTTCTCTGTGGAATCAAACTGTTTCACTACTTATATATCCATGCTCAGCAACTATTCTTTTGTAAAAGCATTTATAATTGAAAATTTCATTTACTGTGATTTCTTACACTTCTGTAAAGTTTATCCTTTTCTAATTTTCTTATTACTTCCTATCTTATTTTTGGGGAAAAAAATCCTTTCATTTCCACATGTTGATTTTTCTCTCTTCTATTTCTTTAAATAATATATAACAGGAGCAGTATGGGGTAGCATGCTCTTCCTTGGAGGTGGGAACAAGCCCCTCTGTACATAGATTTCAGGTACAATTTTCTTTTTGGAGTCAAATGTGAGCTCTTTTAATGAATCTGTGGCCTATCAATCTGAATATCTTATGGGTTAGAAATTTCTTTTTTATTGGTCTACACTATGGTTGTCTGAAGCAGCAAGAAGAAACAGGAAAAAAGTACAATTTTTTACCTTTCTTTTCTGAAAAATTATGATGTGGGAAATTATGTCCTGAAAGCTTCTATTGTTCATACATGGACTGTACCACAAGCCGAATGTAACAAGTTGAAGTTCCTCTCACATAGCAGATGGGAATTATGCTTGCCTTTTTGTTCTTTGTTGAACATTGTTTATTCTAAGGGAAATTGATATGGTTCAAATTCCATTTGGTTACAAAACGTTAATGAGCTCTTCTTTTGGAAGCTGTGCTGTTTGTGCTTGATGCTTGATCGGTCATGAAATGTGTTGTGCAGGTGCTTGATGCACTGGTTAGTCTTTTTTGCCGGTCTAATATATCCCCAGAGACATTGTGGGATGGTGGTTGGCTTTTGCGTCAGCTACTTCTCTATAGTGAGTCAGGATTCAATGACCAGCATCTTGAATTACTGAGAGTAAGTTATACCCCACAGTAGATTGTTTGAATAATGTGTCAATACATGATGACCACAACAGGTGCCAAATGCTGCTCCTAGTTATGAGAGTGCAACATGATGGGACCTTAAATATTTGTAACTTGTAGCCATTATTTGAAACTGCGGTTTTATGCTACCGAGTTTCATGATGCATGTCTTACATTTGTGGCTGTTGTTTTGTTTCTTTGGATGATCTAGTAATATGATTATTTAATATCATTATTTTGTAATGATTCAGTAGACTTCTCATACACAGGATTCACATAAGAATTGCACTTATGCTCTTCTTGAGGAGGCCAGAGGTACCTGGCCCGATCTACTTGTAACAGTCTTACGTGATGAATGGAAAAGGTGCAAAAGAGGTATTTGGTGGAACTCTTAATATTACAAATGGCTTGTTTGTTTAAGTGATTGACTGATGTATTTGACAAATAAATTTTGCTCTTGTAGCAATGGAAGCTCCATCTCCCCGGAAAGAGCTGAAGTGCATGCTCTTGCCATTAGACAAGCCCTCTTTTGATGGTAAAGCTATTGCGCAATAGATGTGCTTTTGGATGTTCTTCTCCCATGCATTACAGGGTTGCGGTTTTGTTAAACAATATTCATTCAATTTTCCTATTTGACTTGTAGATGTTCTTCCCAACAAATCATCTTTTGTTGCTGGTGAAAGAATGTGCAAGGTGGTGAAGGTTCGTGTTCGCATTTGCATTCTTTCTCATTTATCTATTTATCTTCCAAGTAGATAAAGCTTAAGATTAAAATAGATAATGTGTACTATATCATAGTTTCAATGAACTTAAAGATACTCTCTGTATGTACATATGCATTCACAACTAGTGTATTCAACTTTTGTAGGGATTCTGCTGCGTTTCTTTCTGTATTATTGCAGTTTCTAATTTCTGTTTTTTTTTTTTCCTATTTCCATTTCAGGTGTTTGTACTTCTTCATCAACTTCAAATTTTCTTCCTTGGTAGGGCTTTACCTGAGCAGCCTCCTACTTGTCCTCCAAGTGATATCCCAGAAAATTCCCGTGCAAGAAATGCTGGCCTGGATGTTTCAGGTCCAAAACTAGGCTCTGAGTTGAGACTAGGTCAGTTTTCTATCTTGTCCTTGATATGATAAATTGATGATGATGAAACAATGACGA
>Ga0325410_1008972_pt1 | contig 10763 bp, 3 predicted proteins | sample PopdelMetagenome_16_FD_206182 | JGI IMG/M metagenome (GOLD analysis project Ga0325410, IMG submission 206182) | Populus deltoides microbial communities from Bellville, Georgia, United States - Xylem-PdIQD-R3 | ecosystem: Host-associated > Plants > Phyllosphere > Stem > Wood/Secondary xylem...
AAAAAAAAAAAACAAAACCTAACTTTTAAGTTTTAACACGTCTTCAAATCCATTGAAGCTAGGTAAACTAGTTCGATCTCTTGGTTTCTTAATGGGCATCTATATCTATTAATAAGCACAAATGAATTAGAATTTTTTTTTTTAAGAATATAAATGAATTAGAACTTAAGAATCATAATATCAAGGATAAGGATGTAATGGGGATGGATTTTTGAACTTCTAGTTTATGATTGCGGCAGGTAAGGATTCCCCTAATCTTTGCCACCAATCACTCTATATGTTGTATTATATTATCCCCTATACTACCATATCCGAGAGTAAAATGAACTATTATCCTAGAAGAGACGTACATATATACCATGAATTATAAGATGAACCATGTAAGAGATCATATCACAATATTAAATTGGAAAATCATACAAACACAAAGACAGTTAAAAAGGGCACTGCGTGTACAAAAATGGAGTTGTTGAAGAAGATAACAAGTAAAAAATGATAGGCTTGTTCGCATCCCATAATAAAAATTGTTGCTTTGTCCTGCACCTCAATGGTACTGGGACATCGCAGGATGTATGCTAACTAGTATTCAAGAAAAACTAGAATTGGACCACTCAATAGCAACAAATCTTTCTCAGCAGACAAGATCCTCTTCATTAACGCGGCACCACCGACCTATTTATTTTCTTCCGGTGGATAATGTACAAGGAAGACAACTTTGTGTACTGTGTTATGGGACTAAATGATGGTATCCAGTAAAGTAACAGATGAAGATTGAAAGTGTAAAGCAATCAACTAGAACTGGATTACTTCGAACTAGCTAGCTCGAAGAAGAAAAATAACAGTTGGAAAACCGAATCATGCATAGTAATATATATAATGACAAATATAAAGAAGGAACATATGAACATATCTACACATAATTTAAAGCGTAATATCTCGTAACTTGATACTCCTAAAATTATAATTATTACTTGAAAAAGGAGAGGAAAAAAAAAGATATGATGCTGCAATCTAGCCAAAGTGTCGGGAACCGAGGTCAATAACAGAATTATATCGTCACTGCCAAAATCACAGTCAGCAGTACCACCACCATCTACACATGACAATCAGCTGCCTGCAGCAAACCTTCTTCATAATCTACTTTGTACTCCCTTAATTATGGAGCGAATCTTGATTAATTATCTCCCACTCTGAACTCTGAAGGACAGATCCATGAATCAACTGTACCCTCTGTACCTCTTGAAGAAACATTCTCTAAACCCTTTTCATGGTGAAAATCTGATGAAGCTGACGAGTAATTCAACTTACAGCTATTAACACGTTGCATATTACCATAATTCCCATTCAATGACCTCAAGTTATGATGACTCCCATCATTCGATAATCTCATCTCTTCTGTTGTTACATGACTTGTTAGCCCACTAAGATTTGCATTAACATATCCATGGCCCATACCCAATTCCTCAAGGGAAGGTAGAGGCAAACTTGCTCTAGAATTTGCACCCAAACCAGGCACATTAGGTAATTGTTGAGGAGGAGGGGGAGGGGGGTGTAGAAGGGGGTGAATTGAAAGCATTTGATTTTGCATGTTTAGCAGATTTCGAGTTTGTTTGTGTAGGCCTATATCATCAGGCAGTTGGTAGTTTAGTGAACTGGGATTGAAAGTACTAGTTGCGGCTGTGGAAATAGTATTGTTATTGTTAGCGGTAGTACTAGTACTAGCAATATTAGTGGTATGAACAATATTATCGTTAAGAAGTGAAGGAAAAGAAGAAGATAAAAATGGGGTTTGCTGATGATGAACCTTTTGAGCTGTGGGACGTAGAGGGTAGAGTGGTTCCAGATGACCAGACCTCAAACCCGAGCCAGGGCCAAAAAGATCGAGCCTTCGAGTAAACGGTGAGCCTGAAAATGGTGGTGCTGGGATCCCTGTGAACTCTTGCACCATTTGTCTGAAATTGGACGTGTCTGTCGTGAGAACTGTAGTGGGTGCCCTTCTTGATGCCCTTGTTCTCTTCTTGGGGTTTCTTGCTATCCCATGTGTCTGGTCATGAGACGGTGAAGAAGAGCGTCCTCCATCGTCATGAACCGATCGCAATTGCTTAGAGGAAGGTAGAGCTTGACTTGATCCTTGAACACCCAAAGCCGCTGATTGACTTGATGATAATGAGTCTGGTAAGTTGATACCAAGATCAGTGCAATTCGGGTCAGATCTCAGGCCTCGTGACTGAACCATAATTGGGTTTGGTTGAGATTGAGAGAAAGCGTGGAAAAGACTCGGTGTAGGATCAAACAAAGTGACCGGTTGTTGGTGAGAAAGCAGAGAAGGACCAAAGTTGTGGGTAGAAGGATTCAAGAAAGCTGGGAGTGACTCTGGCCTTGAGTCATACTCTTCATCACCACCACTAGACGATTGCATACTACCGCTATTACCAGAATCCATAACATACAAAAGTTGAAACAGCAGAAAGGAAAGAAGATAGTGATAGTTGCAAGATAGCAGAGGAGAAAAGGTAATCTAAAAAAGAAGTTATGAGGATTCTGCAAAAGAACCCATCAGATAAATGAATATATATAAAATTCAGCCTTTCAGAAAGTTTCCGTATCTTTTAAAGCCTGATCTGAAATGGAGGCAATCTCTTCCTTGTCTTGAGCTAACAGCGAAAGTTTCCGTGAAAAGAAGAGAAAAATGCACACAGATCTTCTTAAATATGATGGCTAGAGAGGAAAGGAATAGAAAAAGAAACAGGAACGAAAGGGTGAAGAGTAAAGGCTAAAAGGCGGGACACATAATTGCTTCTTCTACTTCAGGGTATGTGTCGGGATTAGGGTTTTTGGAGAAGGAAAAGAGAAATGAAAGAAAGAAGAAGGTTATTTAAACTTTTTTACTCCAACAACAAAAAAAGACTTGCAAGACATTAATGTTTCCACTAAGAAGATCCTTTAGAGAGTGCAGGGTGGGGTCTCCATTGGAGTAGAGAAAGAGTTGCCGGTGGCTGGCGACCGGTCAAAATCAAAGTGAATGATAAAGAAAGAGGGAGGGACTAGGGAGGGTGGGTTAACAGGCAATGAATGTGAAAGCAAGAAAGTGATGTGAACACTGAATTAATAAAAGTCTGGAAATACAGTAGAAGATAAAAAGAAGAAAAGTAAGAGTATGAAAAGGGAACAAATACTGGTTCTTTGCCTAGCTAAAATACATGAATATATAAAGTGAGCAAAAATTCATTCCGCCGCCCCGATTACTCACTATTTTTATGTTCACACTCTACATTAGCATATACTTGTGATATGAATTTGTTCTTTCCTGTCCAATACGAATTAACAGCACTACTTTTATTATAAGAAAAAAAAGGACATATATATATATAAATATATATAAAGGGTTTTAATGTATTTCTTTCAGGGAAGAGATTCCCCCCTCCTTATTGTTACTCGACCTATCACTAGCTAACATCTTTGGTCAGTAGAGAAAACTTCAGTTCGGGAAATAACATTCAATTTCAACCTCTATAATTTGTGAAATTAATTCGTAAGCATGGTTTGATGATGATACACCAAGGACTTAAAACCAAATCTGGGTCAGCCTTTGACCAAGTCAGAGCTCAGGAACAAAATCCAAGTTATAATTGAGCAAGATCAGAGAATCTTTTGCCATCTTCGTCATCTGAAATTAGGATTCAAAGGATAATATTTTCCTTCACCTTGTAACTTTCAATTCTATTTTACTATTAATTTAAAACTTTTAAAAAGAAAAACTTTGTTTCATGTAATGTTCTTTCCCTTTCCTTAGTTGTGGAATTATGAATGATTGCTGATAAATACAAGTCTCGTTGCAATCTTCACTCAATCTTTGATACCCTTGTACACTATTTTTTTCGAGGGTTGATGCTTAGTTTTATTCTTTCGAGACTTAGAATAATAAAAAGAAAGAAGAAACTTTTAGAGAGTATATGATTTAGCTTGGATACGTCGGTTCACCCACATCCAAGTTCGCTGCAACCATCAGAGCTAAAAAGTGATCAATTTCCACTTCCTTTTATACTACTATATACTTTAAACAAATGCCTACATAATGCACTTTAATTTATGTGTAAAACTGTGCTTAATACAAGGGGAAACGATTGTAAAATATCAGAAATACAATTATTTGAGGCAAATGTCTTTGTCAAATGCACGTGTACTATATCTTATTCTCTGTGGTGCTTATTGGCCTATATATGAGCTACATATAAGCCAAATTGATTTCTCTTCATGTCTTTCATGCCTTCACGGAACATAAATTTGATTGCGCTGCCTTTCACATCCACCCTTCCGCTGCTTTGTTTCGTGCTTCTGTCCAAAAAATGGCTTCCTAGGAGACAAGGGTTTCAAGCTGCTAGGTGAATATTAAGCTTATAGGTCAACTATCCATCGATGGAGTGTGTGTGTGTGTATATATATATATATACGGGATGGAATATTACTTGAGAAAAATTCTGAACACCTCGAACAAGAAAAATTAAACTGCTTACTTATCAATGTTTTTTTCTCTTATCGAAATGTTGGGTTTTGAAAATTAATGTTTGGTAATTCTGCATATATATGGTCATTATCTAGTATAAGACGATATCCTCATTCATAAATGAATAAATAAATAAGACGCCATCTCTAGCTGGTTGCTGTAAGTTGTAACCATACCATATACAAATATCCCATCACAATCATTAATATACATATATATATATATATATATATATATATATATATATATATATATATAACCTAACTGAGGACCTCGTACGCGCAGGCTAGGCAAACCTTTTTCAACAAAAAATTTCATTTTTGCTTTTTAGCTTTTCTAGCCTTTTATGATTCGAACCAAAAAATGGTGTAACGCCCGTGCTTTCAAGGATATGGTGGTTCAACTAAATTCTTGAATTTTGTTATATGCGGGAATTGCCCTACCCATGAATACGGGGAATTGAAGTCTGTTGATGAGAATATGGTGACTAGCTCACCTAGAAATTCTAAGCCATCAATGTCCAAATCATAAATAATGAGCTTTCAAACAAAGGGTATGACTGTGAATGCTTCATGAAGTCACCAAGTTCATAGAAACATGGGGGAGACTATCCAATACTTGTTGGAATGAAACCACTAAAATTCATGATAAATATAAGGGAGAAACTGCCCACTTTATTATGATGAAAAATAAGGATCTAAGATTTGCTCTGTGATTTCCACAAAATTGTCTATAAATAGGTTTGAAAGTTTTTGTTATGTAGTATGCAAGCTTGATACAAGTTTTGTGCATAACACATTTAAATTTGTGTAATTTCTTTATTAAGAGAGTTAAAGGTTATGAAAGAATTCCTATAAATCTTGTCGTGTACTTTACTTTTCTTACATTACTTTGCTTGTGTTAATTTCACTTATGCAATTGAAAGTGTGGGAACTTCTTTGAGTTAGTGAAATACATATAGTTGTAGGTAAATACGAGTGAAAGAACGAGGAAAAACTAAGTGTAGTGAGACTAAACTGCCATATAAAGGCTGAATTTTGTGAGCGAAAATTTATCCTTATGACATATTTTCTCTGAAATTTAAAGTTTAAAAGTCATGACAACATTGAAAATAGTTAATCTAGATAGGTGATTCATGCTACGTTACGGACCAACTTAATTTTTTTTTCAATGTAAAAAAACACTAGGATGAGGATAAATTTATCAAAATCAATTTGATAATAACCAATAGATGATATGTAAAAGACTATATGATTCCATATAAGAAGTTAGTTGATTTTTTGGAAGGGAAAAACAATTATTATATTATTCCAATCCATAACATAATAAGCATAGGGTCATAGTGATTTTCTAAATTCTTTTAGTTTTTTTTATTGAATTAGTTCCTCAATTATAAAAAAAATTGCTTGTTTCTTAAAAAAAATATTGTTAAGAAAAAGAGATAGAGCAAAAAAAAACACATCATACCAAATTTAGAGCAATTATTCTCATATTCAAATTTATATCGCTTTTTTTTTTTACATGTAAAAGCGGAATCTATTGGTAAATATTTATGATGGGATCCACCTCGAGAGAGAGAGAGAGAGAGAGAGAGAATCTAGTAATTTGGCCCAGCTGAAATTGAGAATGAGTCCTCGCTTTCTCTTTAGGCCCAATGTTAGATGATCATTATAGGCTTAGTTTAGAAAAACAAACCTCTTAGGCCCAGTAAATGCAACTGAATTTCAGCACAGCTCCATATCGGATGGAGTTTAGCTCTTTGGTTTCTTTCTTCAAACCGAGGCTCACCAGGAGGGGAAAAAAAAACTGGAGACGCGGATTCATGTTGGATTGCAGTGATCAAATGTTTTTTTTAGAGAAATAGGAGTACTGTTTCTATTTTGCTATGAATTTTTTTTATGAGGAGAGATTCTGTTACTTAAGAAGTACGATTCGCGTTGTCCAAGGCATGTGCAAGAAACGAGAGATTGTTGCTTATATCGTGGTGTTCTTGAATAAGGTTTCAAGGATAAATAATGGGTCCTTCGATTTTCTTTTCTTTCTTTCTTTCTTTTTTGAAACCTTCCTGGTGTTTAATTTTTGATGCGTAGGATGGAGAAACAAGCTCTATGCTTACAAGTAGTACTTGAATTTTTAGTTCTTAAGTTCCAAGGGTTCATTGTTGTTGTTTCTGAAAGAATTAGAATGAGTTAGGAAGAGCAGGTTGGTGAATTGATGGTATCTTTTCTAGTGAGTGGCAACGGGAAAGATTCTTTGGCATGAATTTTTATGTGAGGAAGACCTATGGCTTGAATGAGTATGATTTTTCAAAAAGAGATGTTGTGCTTTGATGTCTTTTCAAATACTTTATCTGACAAGTGGATGCATTACGCTACGAGTTTGTATTATTTATTTGGTAAAATATTTGAATGTTATAAATATATATTTTTTAAAAAAACTAAAATTTCAATAACTTGGATTATAGTCCTGATTAACTAAATAAACTGATTTTATTTTAATTATATGGAAAAAAAACCAACAATAACAAACAAAAAAAAACAAGATTATTTAATTTTTAGCTAATTCGAGAGCACGATATACATGTAATCTATATATTAAAAGATGAGCTAGTCTCGATTAACTTGACAAACCCGCGTTCTAGATCATAAAATTAAGATAATTTATTTATTTTAAAAAAATAATATCGAACAATGATATCATAAAAAAATAAGAAATTGATGTTTTTTTATTGTGATTTTATTTCAATTCAAAAGTGATTCGCACTCAAATTCTAAAGCTTTCAAAGGGATATATCATTAATGCGGATCTTCCTTCAAATACAAAATTTCTTCCTAATCTTCATCTTTTTCCATTATTATTTTTTTAATTGTACCTCTGTTTTGTTCGTGGAGGTCGATCCACTTTCATGCTATCTTCCTTCATAATGTCTCTTAAAAAGTGATTTCTGGCTGTTGGACCTGCTCGAACGCAACAACAACACATGAGGCTGGATGGACTCAACGAAGGGTTCTGAAAACCTTTGTTTGGCATAGAAAAAGTGCTGTCTGGCAATTGGACCTGCTCGAACGCAAGAGTTTGATAGCCTGGGCCCACTACGAAGAAGAGTTCAATAAACAATGGCCCAGAAAACAGAGTGAGGTGGTTGGAAGAGGAGCAAGAGAGATGTGGCTTCATATGCACTCCATTCGGCTGCTCCTGCAAACTTTCTTACATAGATTATAACTATATTAAGAGGCAATTACCAAAGCGCAGTTCACATATATTTACTAAAATCATCAAACTCAAGGTCTATTAATCTAATTTTAAATGATAAAATTAAAAAAATAATTTATAAAAAACATAAAAAACCAAAGTTAACTTGATTAATATGTTATATATTCTCAATAAAATTTATATATCATAACGTTACTAGTTTTGGATAATGTTAGTTATTTAATGGTGATTCTCGGTATCAATTAAATGCTGATTAATATGGTTTTTTTATGTTGATGAGGGAAGTTTACAGAGACCGCAGAAAATGACCCATAATGTCTAGCTGGGGTTGATCCCGAGGTGAAGCAAATCCGATGAGCCCAATCTGCTTTCTCCTGAAGCTTGGGTAAAGGGTAGTAGAGTGTGTTCTGTGTACGTTTTATGGGCTTCAGATCATGTGACCGCTTGCTTTTCTTTACGCAAAATGCACTTGCAGCCCTTTCCGCACTGTCCACACATCTCTCCTGCTCTCTTTTAATCATTGAATCCCAAACCTTAGCCAATGCAATCACATGTGCCGACCTCTAACATTTTCCACAACCTCATCCAAGCATCAATTTTTAACTCTTCCAACCTTCCATTCAAAGCTTAACACAAGGGCTATACCATTACTTTTATTAAGATTCCACCGTTTATGAGAAGTTCCTTGGAAAATTACTGTAGATCAAAGGTTTATATATATAACATCCGCACTTGGTTTGAGAGTTGTTAGAGTCTTGTGGGGGCAAGAATCCCTGCTGCAGGGAGATTGGTTACCCTTCTTTGTATTGAAGTCTCGTTAACCATGAAGAATGTTTTGGTGAAAGGTGTTCAATGAGAATGAACTGACTTTTTGCTTACTTTCCACAAACAACATTATTAATGAAATCATAAAAAAAAAATTCACATAAAAATTGGGGATCTGTTGTGAAACTGGGACAAGATGTGTGAATTTGACTGAACTTGTGTATGAGAGTTCTTGAAAAAGTAAGTGTCTTGTTGGCGTGGATCGAGGAACTCTCCAGTACTTAAGTTTGTAATTGTACATGGGGAAGATGATAATGTATAGGAAAAAAATGAGAATATACAGTGTGTATCTAGCTCGGTGTGGCTCTAGAGAGTTCGTGTGGTGAAAAGTTTGTTTCCAAAGCTTGTCCTTACATGCTTGTGAGACTCGGTGTATTATTTACATAGCTTAGACATTTCCTCATGGATGAAGAATTGTGTTAGTGGCCAACCAAGATGTTCATCAGTTAGCATGATGTTGTATCATGGATTCTATGTAATACACATGATTAGAGAAGCTAATGTGCCATGTCTCTTGTGATGAAATACATTTATTTTTGTTGGTGTTTATTTGTGTTCATGTGGGTTGGTAGGCAATGAAAAAATATAGTTATTAACTATAGAAAATGATATATTTTTGTAAAATGTTTATGCGTGCGAGACAAAAAAAAAACAATTATGTGTATTTCACATTAAAATTAAAAGAAAATTGAATTTATTATTGGCTAAGCACAATCGACTAATTGATATGGTCGCCTTAAGGGGTAACCACACCTAATCGTGCTTTTTGGGCTACCATAAATTTTTATTTTTATTTTTATTTTTATAAATTATACCCCATTACACACGACTAAAATAGAGAAAACCTGTATCATTATCAAGAAGAAAGAAGATTTTGGACTTGTCAAGTTATGCCATTCTATACTGGTATATGAATCTTTAATGCTGAATTATCCTTAACAACACTCAAATTCATCTTAGCCACTTTTAAATCATTAAGGGTGTGTTTGATTTTTTTTCTTAAAATAATTTTTTTTTATGTTTTCAAATTATTTTGATGTGTTGATATCAAAAATAATTTTTAAAAAATAAAAAAAACTTTATTTTCATGCATTTTTAAGCGAAAAATACTTTGAACCGTCACCGCTACCATTATCCCAATCAGGCTTTAAATCTCTAATTTTCCTCAACTAGATAAAAATACTTTGAACCGTCACCGCTACCACTATCCCAAACAATCTCTAAATCTCCAATTTTCCTCAACTAGATAAAAAATTATGATTTTTTGAGGAAAAAAATAATCAGTATCCTTTTTCTTAGCTCTACAAGACCACTTATACACTTAAGTTGATTAAAACCCAACTAAAATAAACGAAACTCATATTAAAAAAAATCTTAATCTTCACTATTTCAACTACTAATTGACTATAAAATTATGTATATTAAAGAAACCAACCTAAAGCACAAAAAGGAGAAAAAATGAATCATGAACAAAATAAAAAATAAATATTAGGAAGATTTTAGAGAGCTAGGTATAATACGTGTTAGAAATAGGAAGTGTCGCTGCGAGCTTCGCTTTGTCAACAACTTTCAGACAAGATTTGGGTCAGCATAAAAAAATTAATTAAAAACAAATCAAATCAATAGATAATGGAAGATTCAGAGAAATTCCTCTTTTCGTCTCCAAAAAAAAGTAGAGGGTTTAACACCTCACAGGGGGGTGATTTTGCTATTTCATCTGAGCTTTCAGTATACTTGATTTTTAGATACTAATTTGATCTTGACGTAAGAACCACAGCGGCAATATGTAATGCCAATTCGATTTATATTGAATTTGTGAATTAATAATTCTTTTGGAAGGGGCGAGCTCTTGCTGAGTTATTTTTTTTAACAAATGAGCGAATTCTTCTCCATAAAAAACAAAAGCATTCTTCTAGACACTGGACTGTCTTCACAGGACAGACCAGCAGAAGGGTGACAGCAGGAGACATTATTAGTTCGTGTTTGGTTTAGGATATTTTACGCGTTTTTCAATATTTTGACCCTAACTATTTCCTGTGGCTTCTTTCAGAACAAATTGATTATGAAGATTTTCTTTTCTGGTCCTTCAAATTTCAATCATTCCCTGAGGCTCTGATGCAACGAAAAGTAAAAAATAATGAAATTTATTGTAAGTTAAAACCTTTAAAAATCAAGAACGTTGTAACGAAGACATTAAGAATATTTATTTTTTTATTCATTT
>Ga0325410_1008974_pt1 | contig 10762 bp, 6 predicted proteins | sample PopdelMetagenome_16_FD_206182 | JGI IMG/M metagenome (GOLD analysis project Ga0325410, IMG submission 206182) | Populus deltoides microbial communities from Bellville, Georgia, United States - Xylem-PdIQD-R3 | ecosystem: Host-associated > Plants > Phyllosphere > Stem > Wood/Secondary xylem...
TTTTTTTCTAGTTATTGTGGTCAATTCTTTTTTATTTGGTCTATTTAATGCTTCTACCAAATTTTTTTTATCATCTAATTAAAATAAAATCAAATTATAACTCAAGAATTTTTTTTTCCCTTTTAAAACGTATTTGCATAAGTTAACACATCATTTTTAATAATAATAAAAAAACCTGTCTCCACGATATAACACAAGCCCACGTCTAGTATAATCTATATTTTATACAAAAGTTTGGTGTTATTAAATTCTTTTTAGTTAATTGAATCTTTTATGTTTGAGACATCTACTAGTTTGAACTGTTTAAGGCAAATTCTGTACGGATTTTATACATACAATTATAAAAAAACATCTTGTAGTTTACTTGGTTTTTTGTTTGGAAGTTATACTTTGCATTATATCAATATAATTTTTCAAATCAAATAAAAAAAATCAAACTACACTCCTATATAATTTTTAAAACTCACCAGAAAATTCTTCTATGTATTCAAATATGTTTTCTCTCATTTCAAATTATTTTTCATTTATTTTATCAAACACTATAAATACATCAAATAAATTAATCTAAAATAAATTTTGAATGGTATAACTCAACTGGTCAGTTCTAGGTTTGCTCTCAAAGATCATCAATTTAAGTTCCATAAACCTCAGGATCATTAAAGAATTATATGATTATTAATTTCAGAAATATAAAATTAGTTAAAATACACGCAAGCTAATCCAAACATCATATTAATAAAAAAATAATAACCTAAAATAAAACAAATACATCATCAAATCAACTTTAGTCCACGCCTTCTCCTTTACAAAACTAGAAACCCATGCTTTGAATCTCCTTTTATTATTGAAAGAGTTCTAATCCATGTAAACCAAAACAACAACACAACAATTTGAAAAAGGCAAGAGATAAGTGAATATGGAGGTTCAAAATCTCAAAGATTAAACGATGGAGTTGCTTCGACCAAACCTTGTGGAGATCTCACTAGAATCATGCATGAATGTTGGAAGAAAATGGATATAGTGAAATGTATTGGTGGTAGCAATGTATGGAGATGGAGAAAATCCAGTACTCCCATCTCTGGGAAAGATTATTAAACAAGCAAAAAGAAGTTTGAACACTAGTACAAAAACAAGCATGTTTGTAAATAATTGTTTTCAACAAAATATTATTAAAAATCAATATTTTTACGATATCATGGGTGAAGATAGAAGACTGAAGAGTAATTACACAACAATCAAATTGAGGATAGTATGATGCGGTCATGAGAGGAGATAGCACTCGCGAGACTACACACAGGGAGGGAACGAATAGCTGGCCGCAAAATTCCCATCACCAAAAGGGAGTTCCTTCCCAACGCCAATAATGAAGCGAGCCAGACCCACGCCGCCACCCGCCACCCCCACGACCAGCAGATCATCACCAATACCACCTCTACCAACACCACCACAACCCCGCCACTCCTCCAAAAAACACCAAAAAATAATTTTCAAGCCAACAAACTGGGCCCCAGTCAACCTTACCCAGTCAGAACTCTCACTCCCACTCACATTCCCCACCGGCCAAACCTTCCGTTGGAAACAAACCGGTCCCCTCCAATACACAGGCAGTCTCGGTCGTCACTTAATCTCCCTTAAGCACCATCAAAACGGCGACGTTTATTACCAAATCCACCATTCCCCCTCCCAATCCGCTGCCAAATCAGCTCTCCTCAGTTTCCTCAACACCAACATCTCACTAACCGAAATGTGGCACGGGTTCGCCGCCGCTGATTCGCGGTTCGCTGAATTGGCACAGCATTTTAAAGGAGCTAGGGTTTTGAGGCAGGATCCACTTGAGTGCTTGATTCAATTTTTATGCTCTTCGAATAATAACATTTCGAGGATCACTAAAATGGTGGATTTCGTGTCCTCATTAGGTGATCATTTGGGGAATGTTGAGGGTTTTGAGTTCCACGCGTTTCCTTCCCTGGAGAGATTGGCTTTGGTTACGGAGCAGCAGCTAAGAGAGGCTGGTTTTGGTTATAGGTAGGTATGTTTGTTAAATAATGTGTTATTGTTGATTATTTTTTGTGTTAATGCTGTAAATTAATTTGCAGAGCTAAATACGTTACTGGAACGGTGAATGCTTTGCAATCGAAACCGGAAGGAGGTGTGAAATGGCTTGAATCTCTTCGAAAATTACAACTCCAAATGGTGATTGATTCACTTTGTACATTACCTGGAATTGGTTTAAAAGTGGCATCCTGTATTGCTCTGTTTTCTCTCGATCAACATCATGCCATCCCTGTTGATACGCACGTGTGGCGGGTACAATGCTCTGTTGTGTTTTAGTTTATTTGGTAGCTTTGATTCGCTATAGTTTTGATAAGAGAATGCTTGTTTTGGGGTTGACTCGAGTAGATTGCTACGACACACCTTGTACCTGAGCTTGCTGGTGCTAGCCTGACACCTAAGCTCTGCGGCCGGGTGGCAGATGCGTTTGTGACTAAGTATGGGAAATATGCTGGATGGGCTCAGACATTACTTTTCATTGCTGAATTGCCCTCGCAGAAGGCCCTTCTACCATCAGTGACTGTCAATGAAAAGAAATCCTCTAAGAAAAGAGGCAGCAAAGCACAACGTGGTAATTGAAGCTATTACCTAAGCATCACTGATATTTTAATTTTTGCAGAATCTTTATGCTTTATTCATATGTTTGGCTTTCAAGTCTGCTCCTTCAATCTTTTCTTTTACGTCTTTAAATCCCCTTGATTACATGCATGATTGGTGTAAATTTACAGTTGTCAAGATTGTACCATTCTTCTTTCAAGCTCTGATAGATTGATTGATTTTCATTTTCTTTATGGCGACATTTTTTTTCTGGATATGAAAGAAGGAAATTTGGAAATAAATTTGCAATCTGGAGAACATTAAATCATCAATATAAGTTGACTGACACTAAGTTTGCAAGTTAACATATACAAAACCACTTAATCAAGAATTTACTGTATAGCCAAGGAAAGGGGAACTTTTATAGAGAAAAACAAGAGGAACATTTACATGTTCTTCACGTGCTTTATCCACACCGCGTATTAGTCAACATCGGTCTCCCTATAATCCCATCATCTAAACTTTTAGACTTGTAGTGCCCTGACTTGTTGCCCCTCGCAGCCACAGTGCTTTCTATCCTCCCATAAAATACAAAAAATAAACCAAAAAGTTTTTAGACCTAGACTAGGATATGTGGGTTCTGGAATGATGATGACACCTTGAGTTGACATCATTTAAAAGTTGAATTTAAATTTTCATGGTACCTCTTTGCTCAATATGCTATGAAACTTAAAATCATGTGCATTTGGCTTCAACCAGCAGAACTTTAGGAATGCCTGGACATGGGTCGCCACCAAAAAAATGATTTGATTGAGGGATGGAACAGCTTCTCTTCCCTATACAAGCCTGAAAAATAGATAACAGTTTTGATTGGGTCAATCAATTTGCAAGAAAAGATGTGTGGCTTATTCCTGTCATATATATGCATAATTATAGTTCACTGTTAGCTGGGTTTCAGCAAGGGACTACAATGGCTAGATATATCTCTTAATTGCCACCACCTTTAAAAATTGTTGAAGGTTGGGGGGCTGAGGAGATTTGGAGCAGCTTCAAGTAGTTATTCTAGTAGTGCATGTACCATATAGCGTAAAGTACCTATTTCGCTTTACTCAATCCTGACTCTTGTCGTCAACAATATGGAAATTGAAAAAAAAAAAAAAAAAAACTTTGAGGGTTCAAACCTTGCTTTAAGTTGCCTGCCATTTTAATATCAGAGAAGGATTTTCATGTTAATATTAAAATGAATTAAATGTAACTTATAATCCTATAACAGCAATGCTTTGCATGGATAAAGAAGAAATTAAGCCAAAATATCGTAACTTTCCCATTTGTTTCTGATTTTCTCTAACTTCATGACAAAGCGAAGCATTAGGAATTTAATTTTAGAAAATTTAAATAGCACAAAAGCTTACCTTTTCGACATTGGCTTTAGAACTAGATGAGTGACAGTTTCCAACAGCGTAACTTTCACAATTACCCGAGGGGGTTCCAAAGCTTGCAAAAATGATACTAGAAATGTTTCTTTTTGGAGGACAACTAAGCTGAACTGCAGACAAGTGTGATTCGGATGCATAGCCACATACTTTTGTAACTGAAACAGTGTCTACTGTAATCCCTGGAGGGTATCCTTTTTCTTCTTCTAGCAGAACTAACAGGTTGCCAGTCGGTTTGAGGAAAGCTCGAGGGATGTTGTACCTGACATATTAGTTCAGCTATTAGGAAAAGATAGATCTAAGTTGAGTTATCCTCTTAAGAGAACTTCTTTAGAAAGACAAAGCACCGGTATGTTTTAAAAGCCTTGAAATGAAACATCAATTTTCTATGAATTAAAAAAAAGTGTCAAAACTTAAGACATCGTAAAGTAATGGTCATTTGATGTTTATTTTGAAAAGGATTATCAGGGTTTTTTCAGAAAAAAAATGGTGTTTATGTACGTTCTTCTTTGTCGTAAAAAATGATATTACCATGTTTGTGAAGGACTTCCTTGGGAAGTATGGAATGATACCCAATATCGGCCAATGCTTTGGCCATTAACCCAAGCCTCACCCTTTCCCATGGAACCAAGGTTTAGTGCCACTGGATCATTTCCTGTAGGTGCATCAAAGAGAGTCTGCGAATAATAAATGAGAGAAAAGTCAGTATTATACTGTAGCACTGGCAAACATAATGAGGAACTCCTGTTAGAATTAGATAGTGCTGTGTGTTTATGTTGATCATAATGTGCTGAAACAAAAGAGAATTTTTATGATTCATCATATTTTACTCTTGTTCTCAAAGGAAGGATATGGTTTTTAATATAATATGTAGTTACACTGTACTTTCCTTATTTTCTTTCTTGTATCAAAATTAAACACAGAAATTCAACTTAGAGTCAGTTAATGAATTTCCATACCTTGTACCACGTGAGTGGTTGATTGGTTCCTAACTTGTTCCACTTAACCTTGTTAGATCCATTCTCCGTGTAAATTTGTAACCTCTCTCCTAACAGCCCAACCTTTGTCAAATATGTTTATAAGATCAGTATAATCTGATTATTTTCAAGGTCTATCATTGAAATTAAGAGGAAATGGGATTTGTGAACCTTCACTCAAGGCATACCTGGTATCCCCACTTGTAAGTTGTGAAATCCTTGTTTTGAATCCTTACTCTACGCAATCCAGCAACCCTGCGCTCGAGATATGCTCCTGAATCCTGTGTTACAAATAAGCTGACCTGTTAAAGTTATATTGATATCAAGTAGCTTCTGCTTGTGTCACATACTTTCAAAAGTCAAAACCACTCGCAGAAACAGAGTTGAAAAGAATACAGCTTGACTGCTGTGCTTTATTATCCGTGTCATATCAAGGTAGAATTAAATTTCGGCATTTTATTGGTGAATCTAAATTTTCTTCATGAATGTTGAATTTGTTTTTATCAAGGTCCAGCAAAAGTTTTCTGCTTGCTGTGTCATTGCTGAGATAAGAAACGAACAAATTATATACGCACATGAACACACATGTATTTCCTTAAATATCTATCAAGTAGCCATCATATTCTTGAGTCATTTTATAGAAAAAGAAGAGCATTGAGACTGATAAGTACCGGTAATCCAACTGTTGCACTAAGTAAGGCAACGTTATTTGTTCCATTTTTTAGACGAACTGTAGTCTGCAGACTGAAACTTGTTTTCTGATGACTTCCGTGACCAAAGCCTACATAGAAAAAGCTTAATTATGTTAAAAACTGATAACTTTTAAAAATAAGCACCACAAGGCTGTGGTGGAGGCTATAGAAACCGGACATTGAAATTGTCTGTCCATCTTGAAATTCCAGATGCCAAGGTTTATATTGAAAATCCTGCATTATTAGATACTATGTATATTCATTTTTCACTTTTATACATAGGCAAGCCATGTTAGAAGAACTGTCCAGCAACTAGTCAACTGTTGATAGATGCTTGTGTTTTATTAGGTCACTCTTTCATGTTGGTTATCCACTACACGAACTGTTTCTGGCTCTTAGTCTACCTATTATCGTGTGTACAGTGGATTGTGGATAGCCAAGAAAAGTAAATAAAAGTGTGCATGTAGAAACAAAAGGTCTGCCTAGAGAGGCATTTCATTTGTAGTTGTTTTAAATTGTCCCTGTAACCTTTAATTTGAAAAAAAAAACGCTTCTTGACAACATGGAATAAGATGGATTCTTGTAATAGTGCCATAGATGTTAAAGAAGGAACTAACGTGTGTAGCTATAAAAGTTTACAACATAGATGTTAAAGAAGGAACTAATATGTGTAGCTATAAAACTTGCTCAGCAATTGGTCATTTCTTCCATCATCTTTAAACAAAGGAGACCAGCTTTGCATTCTCTCATTTATGTGTCTAACTAGTCTTAGAAAATATGTGAGACTTGTAAACTTAATTTATGGAAAACAAAAATCACTGAATTGTATTTATGGGCTATTTTTTACCATACTAAAAAGGATTAAGAGATCTAGAAGCATACCAGCATGTACTCCATTTACATATGCATGCAAAACGTGTCCATGTGATTGGGCATTAAATACAGACTGTGCATTGGGAAGATTTTGTTGAAACCTGCACTTTTCGTAGCATATGGTAAGCATCTCAGGTCTTATGGTTTTTTCATTTTCATCGAACTACAACCTTGTTAATATTAAATCTTTTCAATGTGCTTTACCTGAAAGTGTACCATAGGTAGTCAGATGTATCTTTTGTTGTACTCATGTGCTCTAACAATCTGTTTGCTCTCAAAGATGTTTTGTCAAATTCTGGGATAGGTTCATTATACTCTTCCCATTTCCCAACCGAGTTGAACTTTTGGTTTGGTTTCATTGATCTTGTAGTATATTGTGCATTTACCTGTCCATGAAAAAGTTTAAAAGAAATAGAATCACATTTTGAGATGCTTAATTCTGTAGTCACTGCACGCATAATGCATTTCTATGATGTATTTTTCTTATACCTTTGTTTGTGATCTGAATGTGGTTAAGTCAATTAAATGAAAATGCTGTAATATGAAAACCTTTATAATAATCAGAACACGGGGATAAAATATTATGCCCTGATGTTATGAAAAATTGAGTTGAGTGTACAGGTGCCATACTTTTGCTGTATTAAAGGTCACGGTCTTGCAGTCTGGTAGAATGCTAATAGACTTTTGAGGCAACTTATATGAATTGCTTTGAAAGAGGACTTCTACTTGTTTGCCGTCATTGTTCACTAGAAAGGCAGCACATTGTCCTGAATTTCCTTGGAAGACATACGCCTGAATTTTCAGGGTTGAGTGATCAAGAAATAATTTACTCAAATGTTTCTCGAAAGAAATCAAACACAAGTTACCAATCTCCAGGAAAGAAAATGTTCTTAGCTTTCTTACTTGTTGTAGTGGCCCCAAAGAAAAAGTTTTATGTGCTCCATGAAGTAGCATCTTTGAACATGACTTTATTGCAGCATGTAATTCCTTCAGGTGACCCCATTTTGGCTGCCTAATTAAACCTGCACCCATCATTAAAACAGATCAGATTGTAATTTGAAAAATACAAATTAATGTCATGGAAAAATCTACAAGACTTACCATACTCGTCAAGAGGGGCTTGGTCATAGTAACTTGTTATTGTAAATGCAGAGGCTGTTCTTCCAAAATTGGTTCCTCCATGATACTGTAAGCGTGTCGGGGAAGAAATTAATAGGTCTGGACAATATTTGTTGTTGTGATTACATTAAATCAAAGAAAAAGTTTGTATGCGGGGTAGTATTCTGGGCTACCATCTATAGATTTCAAAACATTGAATCATGAATAAAACAAAGGGAGACACTATACTGTTTTGGTTTAGTCTAGGCTGCAATTATCATACCATGTAATAGTTTACATAACTTCCTGTTTTTGCAATGAATAAAGCAACATGAAATGCTATGTCTTGAGCCGATCTCATGTATGTTTCTTCCCCGTATACCTGATAGCTTCAGACAAACATGAAGGCATTAGTTGTAGTCTCGGTAAATCATTTCATTAGCAAGTTGGCTTGGCAAGCATATTGAGCACATCCTTTTTTGTTTATTTTTATTTTATCGACATTTGAAAGGAAATCAGAAATATACTACTGACTGTTGTTTATGTGATTATGCTTACAGTGTTGCAGGATATATAGATTATATTTAAACTGTGGCAACGCAGCCCTCTCTTTGCAACAAATTAATATTACTTGTCAATGCCATTTAGTTCCCCATTTGACATAATCCATTTAGAATTCTTTCTAATGTTCAATGTAGAATCTGATTTTGGAAAAAAAAAACAAAAATAAAGCATTTCATTAAAACATACAAACTCGTCCAGTCCTCAGTCCATATTGATGGCTTATTCGGCGAGTTTGGCCCTGCAAATGTTTCTCCACATCGCATTCCATTGCATGAATTGATCTGCAAATTGCACGACTTAGTCTTTAATCACGGAATAACTGCTTATTATAGCACATAATGCAAAATGGAATTTAAAAAACAAATTAAGAGGGTGTTAGAGCAACTAGCAGATTCTTTGACTAACAATGTCGAGGAAGATTTTCTGCTTTTTACCATAAATTTCAGTAAATTTTTTAAACTCATCGTTCATCAATGACTTGTATGTTTAGTGAATCTTATGAATTTGCTCTTATAGAGACTTAATGCAGGGCATTTGGAAGCTTGTAACTCTATTTAATCCTTTTCTGTCCTGGTTGGCAGGCCCAAACAGCACTGAGGAAGGAGGCCGGCAAGCAGATTGAACGTCTTCCAGACCAGAAAATGGTGGATTACCTTTGAAGCAACAGTTGCTAAATGCTAAACATTGAAGGACGAGGGAACTAACCACTGGGTCAGGAGCATCATCCTGCTTACACATCACCCAGGGCACTCCAGTTTGAAGATTTACGGCCATCAATGCAGCCCAACGAACATAACTTGGCCCTTTCTCATGAAAAGCTGCTTCAACATTTTTGTACTCATTCTCAACCTGTATGCAGACAGACAGATATTAGGGACCATGATAACGGCCTTAGCAATGATAAAATGCCTCAATTTGCTTCGGTGGACTTAACCTGTGATAGTATGATTGGCCCTCCTTGTGAAGCATATAGGTTCTCTGATTTCATCATGTTTACTATTCTCGATACAAACCTTTTCATGTGATACTGCCAATGGCCAAATCAGAATACAAGTTCAATTTTAGCAGTGCACCGTTAAATACATTAATTCAGTGTCGGAACTTATGGATTTGATGTGACAAGCAGTCGATACCTTGAAAGGTTGGTTATCAGATCGGTAGACCATGCCCGGAATGTCATGCAGCCAAAATGGTAGTCCCCTGCAATTTTGTTATTTTTATTTAAAAATAATTTTCAACGCAAAAATAAATAAAAGGTGGCACATTATTTTTGCTTTTGACAGAGGCCTGTTTATCACGTCTGAATTTGGAAATAACAGTCGAAGGGGAGTTACCCGTATGTCCATTCACTCTCAATAAAGGGCCCAATTCTAAGGCAAGCATAGAGGCCTTGTGCTTGGATTTCCTTCACGAACCTTACTAAGTCCGCTCTTCCATTGAAATAAAACTGCAACGAATAGGGTATGAAATGGTCACTCACCACTACAGTCGATCAAACGAAAATTAAAAGGGGCCTTACACACGCGCAAGGAGCTACCTGCCCTTGTTGTGGCTCGTGCAGGTTCCAAAACACATAGGTCTGTATAACGTCAATGCCTCCAGCCTTGGCTTTGGAAATCAAAGATGACCACATCTGCAAACAGGATCAGGTATCTTGGGATTTATCATTATAGAACTGCAGATAACCCAGCTATATCTTTTCTTAAATGAAACGCATCCATGGGAGAAAGGAAGAGAAGAGATTAAGTGCAACGTCCTCGACTTACGGTGAAGGTGGGAGATAGAGGAATGAAGGGCCACAAAGAAATAGGTAAAGGCCATGCTTGTTGAGCTACTATAGGCAAAACAGACTAAAAAGAAGAAGAAAAGAAACATATGCATCGTAAGTACATGAACAGAACAGTGAGATACGTACATCAGGAGTGCTGCGAGGATAGTGGATTGAACCAGAAAAGAGAATCTTGTGTTGGCCATTGATGATCAAGGATCTTCCATCGTAGGTTACGTTGCCTCCACGGACCGTGCCCGTCGCCGTCCATAGCAGCAATATTGCAGTAAACCAATAGAGCATGCGCACCATCTTCTAAATATCTACTTATTAATTTAGTGACCTGAAGCTTCTTCTTGGTGATCACACACCCGAGTCTCCAGCTTCCACCTGATCTTTATATACAGTCTCTCACGAAACTATACTGATAATACTGATCTCAACTGCCTTTGAGATAGCGTAGCCTTAAAAAATGTAACCTACTCCCCCCCCTCTCTTCATAACTGCTAGTTTGCTATGGGTCAAAACCAAGGTTATAAATATATAGAAACACTTGTGTGTTAAAAAAAAAAAATGGAGAATGACGTGCCTTTAGATATTGAAATTACCAATAAGAGATCGAACGTAACTGATAAAAAAGAAAGAGAAAGATTCAAATCATGGAGAGAAAACAGGAAGGAGCAATCCAGAATGTGGACTGTTTAATTGACGATGATGAACGTGGGATGTCGACGATGTCCATGCTTTAACTTGCGTTGACTGCTTCAG
>Ga0325410_1008978_pt1 | contig 10760 bp, 9 predicted proteins | sample PopdelMetagenome_16_FD_206182 | JGI IMG/M metagenome (GOLD analysis project Ga0325410, IMG submission 206182) | Populus deltoides microbial communities from Bellville, Georgia, United States - Xylem-PdIQD-R3 | ecosystem: Host-associated > Plants > Phyllosphere > Stem > Wood/Secondary xylem...
AACCAAATCTGCGTACCAGTCCTTTTGGTTAAATTTGAAGCACACCTGGGCCAGAGAGAGAGGTGACAGCAGCCTGATCAGTATGTTCTTGCTATGCGCAGCGCGGTGCAACAAAAAAAAACCAAAAAAAAAAAAAAAAAACAAACGGGCGTTAAATTCGTGTTTGTTAAGGCGACCAACCAACCCTTAAGCCTTAATAGCTTGGCTTAAAACTGCCCGAGAAAAAGAAAAAGAAAAAGAAAAAAAAATAAAGAAGATTTATAGTAGCGTAGATTTGGCATGCATGCTAGCAGCACGCCAAGTCTAAAATAGCATCAATGTGAAACACATATCAATTCCAATAGCACACCAAGTTCAAGGTCAAGGTGATTTGAATCTGACATGTATGTTAGATTCAAGGTGTATGGATTAATAATTAATCAAGTTTAAAATAATAATTATTTTTTTTGACATGTTTAGGGGAGTGACCAATCTCTCTTGGGTTTAATATCAAAAAAGAATTTAGTTTATATAAGTTTAACTATACTTGATATCTTAAACACTATTCTCCATATATCTTTATAAAATATAAAAGTCTTTCAAGAACCCATTATATTCTTATTAGACAAGAAATATTTATAAAAGTCTTTTAAGGACTTATTATATTTTTATCAGGTAAGGGATATTTATCCCTCATTCAATGCTATCAACATAATTACCTTGCAAACCTTTCTTTTATAAGCTATAAATATACTGCAAAAGCTTTATAAAAAAAAATTTCATAATCTTTAACTCTTTACTCTTTTAATACTTGTTAGAGTATCTCTTTATAATGTTTTTATATTTTTTATCTTTCAAAAGATATTAACTTTTTTATCAAAGAATCTTTAAGTCCTCTACTTATGACTGTTTTATTGCAAGTATTCAAGATTTTCTTTGTAAATTTGAAGTTCTTTAAAAATAAAAGATCAAAATACTTTATCATGCGGTTCCGAACACCAAATATCCTTTATTTTTTAACCTTATATTTTTTAACTTCATCACAAGGTAATCAGGCATATAATTAATGATCTCTAGGCGTCCTACAGGAACGGGAGCTGACATGTATAAACAGGAAAATCTGCATGCTAGCGGCAATGTCATTAGCAGCAGTTGTTGAGAAACAAACATTAAAGACATTGGACATTGAAGGGACCATCTATCAAACAGTTAATAGGCAATAATAAATATGATGGGCTTCTCTTTCTTAACAAAATGATAATTTCTTTATTCGATGGTTAAAATATCTTTATATTTATGTACATGTCAGTTGAGAGATTAATTCATTTTCAAAATGATTTTAGAAACGCTTTTTTTATAATAAATTACTCAAATTCTTTTAATCATCAAACCAATACTTTACACTTATAGAATGAGAATTATGACTTATGCATAAACGTCGATTGAGAAGATTCTACAATACTCGATTTTAATTATTAATATTTACAGGAGAAATAAACAAAAAGAAAGAGAGAGAAGATTACATTCAGACTTGCCAATATTCCTCTTCTCCTCAAAATTTAATTTTCTATTCTCTTTCTCCGGTTTATTTCTTCTTCTTCTTCTGATGTCCATCCCAGCTTCAAGTATTAATCAATTGTATTATTGAATTTCTTTATTTACTTGTTTTTTTTTTTAAAAAAAAAAAAACAGAGAGCAGTTTTTGTGTGTTTCTTTGGTTGGTTGCTAATGAAGTACCGTAAATGGAATGGAAGGTCAAGGGCCCAGTCCATTTCTTGACTGAACTAATTGATTGATTGCTTTTCTACTAGCCCAACTCAGAAAGGACTTAATGGGCTTTGGCTTAGGACGAATCCTGCTGCTTTTCTTAACCTCTAAGGACTACCGTCTTCTTCTTCTTCTTCTCGCTGTCTGTTGATTTGATTAGTTCCTTCTGTTCTGCTCTATTGTAAATCGGAAAGAAATCAGACGATGGAGGGAGAAGGAGGAGGGATAAGGCTGAGCAAGGTATTCGACGATAATAATAAGAAGAGTGGAGGAGGAGGAGGTGATGAGGTTGATTACAAGAACAAATCCGGCACTGCCTGGAGCCATTCCTACCTGAACCAGAAGCCATGGCATCCTCTTTCCTATCCTAATCAACGCCGCAAATGGATCGCAGAACAGACCCACGCTCAACGCCAACGCCGTACTGAAGAAGTTGCTCGCGAGGTTCTTCTTCTTATTTTTTCTTTTTTTCTTTTTTTTTTATTGTTAGCTTCCTAAACTGACAGCGATTATAATATTTTTTTTGGTTTCTTAAAATAAACAGTATGCTCAAGAACAGGAATTCTTCAGGCAAACTGCTCTTATCTCTAAGAAAGAAAAGGAGAAGGTGCCTCCCTCCCTACCATCCTCCCTTTTCTTTCTTTTTATTTTTTAAAACAAAGAAAATCTTAATTGAATTAGATTTCACTTGATTTTGTTAATACGCTGCCAGATAGAGATGATGAAAGCTGTTAGCTTCATGTATGTTCGCCCTCCTGGTTACAATGCTGAAAGTGCCAAGGCCGCTGAGATTGCAGATGCTTCACAACCCCCGGCTGCCGCCGCCTCATCATCCTCCAACTCCATGTATTTGTTCTTTTCTTCTCTACTTGTAACACTTACTATCTTTTCAACCTCATTTCATTATACTGTTTGCTTCTTTGCAGGCATCCCGAATCAGTCCCTGGTGATGACAAGAAGAAACCAAGGCCTAAAGATGCTTTTGGCCGTCCTTTACCCACCCAAGAAGATTTTCAAGTCCTCACCAATGCTCCGCGGTATGTTTCTCTCATCTTCTCTGTCACTTGCCAGCTTATGCTTCGTGTGTTTTATGATTTTGCCATCTTTTTGTTCTATCCTTAAACCACTTCTTAATGGTGTGTGCATCTTTGTTTATGGGAGATTCTTTAGTGGATGAGATTGTTGCATTTTATTGAGGGTTACCAGACTTGCATTTTGGAATGTGGCCCACTTTATGCTTAATTAGACATTTCTTCTGTGGTAAAGCAAGACTATCCACTGTGTTCTCCCAAGTAAATATAGTATGTATAAACCATTTTGATCCCTGCATTTCGAACCCTTAAATCCTTTTAGGATCACCCAATAAGCACCAATTACTCTTTCGATTTGGCCACATATACTGCAAGTTAAGTTTTTTTCCTAATATCCTTGTTCTGAATAATGTACAGAGTAGGATAAACAAAAAAAGAAAGAAGAAGAAGAATGTGGCAGAGATAATGCCCTGTGAACAAGACAGTGAGACACCTCTAGTTCTCCCAGGGCTGCAGCCAATTAAATTGTCATGGATCTAGTGCTAGAAAAGCCCACAATGTCTCTAATTACAAGTGCTACTGTTTGCATATTGTCATGTATATGCAGTCAAGTAAATTGATGTGGCTCTAGTGCTGTGGATGCCTGCTGTATCTCTAATTACAAGTGCCATTGTTTGCATAATCATCATGTATATGCAGCCACTTGGTAGTGGGCCTTGCTTGCTAACCTGATGTTTTTCAGCCTGGAGACAGGTGTTCCTGCAAGGGTGAAGCCATTTGGAATTGAAGTGCGCAATGTAAAGTGCTTAAGATGCGGAAAGTATGGTCACCAAAGTGGTGATCGTGAATGCCCACTGAAAGATGTTATAATGCCTAACGAGGAGAGTCGTCTGAAAAGAGATGATCCCCTGACTGCAATCGTGGCTCAAACAGATCCTAGCGAGGTTGGTATTGTTTTCAATTTTGCTGTGCAGAAATTCAGTGATGGTTGTCACAGCTCAATCTTGTATCAGAGTTTTCTCTTTGCAGAATTATGCTTTGATCCACATATGGAAAGAAAAAGGTCTTTTGTGAATCATTATCATCATTCTTTTATCATAATAGCATGCCTTAAAAATGTAAAATCAACTAGAGAATGTATGGATACAATATTTAGATATCCAATAGTTTTTAATGCTGCTTGCACACGCCCATGCACCCACACCCACACCCACACCCACACCCACATAGACTAAGTAAGCACTTGAGTCAATCCCGTATTTATATTTTGGTTCGCACAAGCTCAGTAATGAAAAGCTTTGGTCCAAAACTAATTTGCTTATGACAACCATTTTTGATGAACCATGCACAGACATCGGTAGGAAATATGCAAAAAAAAATGATTGTTTTTTATTTGCAAGTTGAATTGCCTTTAGAGTGGTAACCTATTTTAACCTTGTTATATAAAGCTCATACAAAAAATTTCATAAATCTGCACCAAAAACAAATCAATTTGACAGCAACAACAGCACAGCTCAGCATAAATATGACTCAATTTGTAATGGTCTTCTGGAGTCATCTTTGAAAGCATGATTAGTGGCAGGCTGGCAGCTTGCAAGTGCTTTTTTTTATTTATTTGTTCAACTGCAATTACTTTCATGCAGCTCATTTACAAACACATCGAGCCTCTCATTAGAATTTATTTTTGTTACTCCTTGCAGCCACTTAAGTGGGAGCTGAAGCAAAAACCAGGATTGAGTCCTCCTCGTGGTGGTTTTAATCCAGATGATCCCAACCAGCAAATTGTTGCCGAGGACATATTTGATGAATATGGAGGTACGTGCTTTTTCCTGTAGCAGGAATTTTTATTGCATTTTTGTGAAATTTAACCTTTGGGATGTCATGATGTTATGCTCTAAGTGTCATCTCATCCATTTTCTAGGGTTTCTCAGTGGAGGTAATATCCCTGATTTGCTGACTAACTTCTCTCCAAGTGAACGGAAAAAGAAGTCAAAAAAGAGTAAGCACAAAAAGGAGTCATCGCCAAGTAGAGAAATAAGGGCTTCTGAAGAAAATGGGTTATCTTCACCTTCCAACAGGGAGGAGAAGAGATCAAAGGAAGAGAAGAAAAGAAAAAAGAAGAAGAAAAGGCTGGATCGTTCCGAATCAAGTTCATCCGAAGATTTCGAGTTTGACAAGCCTTCCAAAAGGAACAGGCACAGGCATTCTTATTCTTCTGAAGATTGTGGCTCTGACAAGAATCTTAGGAATAAAAAGAGCAAGCAAAAACATTATTACTCTTCCGAATCTGATTCTGACAGGTGTAGAAGTAAGAACAGCAGAAAAAAAGATTCATATTCGACTGTATACTTCCACTCTGAGAGGCATCATAGAAGTGGCAGGGACAAGCAATCTTATTCTCACTTATCCACTGATTCCAAATCTGATAGGCAGCGTAGGGGTAAAAGGCATTCTCACCGCCTCTTCCATCGGTCTGATTCATAATCAGAATGAGTTTGTAGGCGTCGTAACTTTCCTCTCAAGTACTAGGAGAACAGGGTGTTGAGAAACCCGCTGCTTGCGTCTTCTGGAAAAGTTTTCATGGATGATAGATCAGGCGACATCAATGTTTCTACAAAATACTCGTTTCACAATCAAGCAACTTGTTGTAAAGTATTTCTGATCAGCACCAATTTTCAGAGCGTACCCATGTGAATGGGAACTTAGTTTCTATGTGTACTTGTGGCTGAAAATGTTGCATTTAACTTATTTTTGTGTTTTTTTTCCCCGATCAGAATGAGAGCTAAAGCTCTAGAGAAAAATAACAGTTACAAAGACAATCGACCAACAGGGGCCTCGTCTAAGTGAAATATTCCAGTGTCCAGAGAGCGGTTGTTTGGGTTTGCAGTGCAACATATCCGCATTGTGATACGTCTTGTGAGAATGAAGATAAAGTTTGAAGATACATATAAATATAATGTATATATTTCCATGATTCTATCGAGCTATTACCTTAGTTCTAATAGTTGCAACTTGCATGTGCATCAATGTAGCTACTAACTAACATGTTTTGAAAAGAAAATTGCATGCAGTCCAAAGTATTCACGAACATATTGATCCAGTTACCATTCAATTAGACAATGTCATTGATATTTATCAGACTATTTTTTTAATTTACAGAAGCATATAATAGTCACCGTAGTTGTTATGGAAGTCGAAACAACAAAACTTACTTCCCAAGAGATTAACGATGCATAGCAAGAACCAAGGCAGCCATAAAATCTGCACCAACAAACACAAAACCAAAATAATCAATTTTATAGGTAAAACACATCAAACATACAGTGTCATCACTTTGTTTTTTAATAATTCTACTGATCCTCTTTTCATTGTCCTGTCCCTCTCCAATCTCCCATTCACTATCAGCATCAAACTCAACTTCTCCAACTATCCTGTATGAAAAGCTCAAACCCTGCCTTATTTTAGAGGTCATGGTATCTTTGGTTACCTTGACGACACAATCTCAATCCCACTTCAAGAAATTAATATTCTTCATCTCAGCACAAGTGCTGGTATCAAAATTCTCAATCCTCCATATATTCAATGGCTTCGTTAGGATTCTTTAATCCTCCCCACCATTAATGTCTCACTCACTAAAGATGTTCTCACTCAAGTCATGTCTTATACAACATCTCGTGAGATTTGACTTGCATGAGAACAAACCTTTTCCTCAATTTCGCATGCTAAGGCTATTCAAATTTGCGTGAAAAAATACGTTTTAGCCAACATATTCTTCGTTGACTTCTTTTCTAGTCCCATTACTTTTAGAATTTTAAGTTTTGATTTAAAACTTTTATTTTGTTCATGTTTCAATCTCTAAGTTTGAGAGAAAAAAAGTCATTGAAAAGCGAGGGAGAATAGAGAAAGTTGTCGGTTGACCACATTTCGACAATAAAAAAAGTTGATCCTAGTGTCAATGAGTTCTATTTTACGAGAGAGTGCTATTGAGGTGTTTTTAGTCATTCATCTTGTCGGAAAAAAAATAGATTAGGACTTGGAAAAAAAATTTGGGTTAATTTTAAAAACAATTATCGACAAAAAGCTTATTTAAGGTTAGTTATGGGTTTATTAAGATTTTTAGGGTGTTTCGTAGATGTTTTCAAGTTGAAATGAGTTTGGTGAGTTCTAAAAGTTAAAACCCGACTTTCTAGGCACCTGAGATGGTTGGAATTCAACCAGTAGATGACATATCATCTACTATTGCAAGTGACACATAGTACGTCCAATTTAACAAAAAAAAAATATCAAGCATTAGATTTTTATATAAATAGAAAACAAATCATCTGTTGTGGCAAACAATCTATTGCATGTTGAGCTACTTTTTAGTTATCTCTGGTGACCAGAAAATTAGGCTCTAAGTTTTTGGAGTCCTAAAACTTATTTTTTATAGCTTGTTTCCACTCAAAAATACTTAAAAAAGGCATTATAACCTCAATAAACTCGTTTCCAACCTTATGACACCTGATTCCTAAAAAAATGAAAAATTAACAAATTAAAAAAAAAATAATGGACCTTGATCAACTTTTTCTTGCATGATTATAGGAAAATACCACCTCTATTGAACTTCTTTTGAGAAGATGAATTCATTGACACAAAAATCAGCCTTTTTGATAGCTAGAATGTAGTCATCCTAGCATTTTCTCTTTCCTCAATATTTTCTGACAACTTTCTCTGCTTTCTCAACATCCATGGATTGAAAAATAAAGAAAATGAAGTGTGGTACCGAAACATGAATTGCCAAAACAACAAGGACTAACTAACAAAAAAAATAAAACTTAAGGGATCAAATGGATGTTTTTCATGTGAAATTCTAAATTAGGCATGTTTTGTTGTTCTTTGTTAAAACTGGTTCTGGTTCTTTTAATTTCTATTTTCAAATCCAATTAATTTGATTTTGCAAAATCAAAATTCAATCAATCTTTGAATATCCCTTAAAACTCAATGCATGCGAGATAATTGAAAGAAATGTAAAAAAAAAATAACAATGCTACTGTAACTTAGAAGGATGAAATTGCAAATATTAAAATTTTGTTGATTGAAATGAAAACAAATGCATGGTTTATATGAATATTACATTACAAAGTGCATTGTGTCTTGGTGCAATGTGAATGACAATATATTAATTTGTCCAGTTGTTGATAATCTAAATACTAAACCTAAAATTTTGAATCTAAAGACTCAAATCTTTTTTATTGTCCATAAACATTTTCATCAAATCTTTTTGTAAAGTAATATTTTTTAGTGCATAAACATGCACATAAAATTAAAAATATTAATATTTATTTAACTTTTAATTAAAATATTTTAAATCAACGCTAAAATATACCGCATCGTTAAAATGAAAAATCCCAATATTCAAAGAGTGAGCATGAGATGCCAATCAATACATACTATGATTTGCCTAGCGATGGACATATTGCAGCTGTACTTGCCAAGACCTGTGGATGAAATTGAGAATAGAGTGGACCGGTTAGGAATTGGGAGACAGTTCCCTCACCAGATTGATCATGGTCAATTAAATCCACTTCTAGTTTTGAATCAACTTCAAGAACAATCTTTTTATGACCTTGTTTCCATGCTCCTCAATATGATAGGAGAAACCTTTCAACCACACACAACATGATCGTGTAACATCCCAATTATTGTAACCCCGCCAGTGAACTCTCTTACGAGCTCCATCAGTATTTAGCTTTATCCATCCACAAGGAGAAAATTACCAACACATCAATATTTCTTGGTAATTAGGACCAGCAGAATCCTAAACCATCCCCATGGATCTCACACTCCCTCAACCAACATACAATGGTGGTAATGCAAGCTATAGGTTTGAAGGGCACTCAAAAAAGCTTTAATGGAGTTTCTCGTTAGTTTGGTCAACTCACTATCTATAAAGAAATGGTTAAAAAAGTAGTTGTTCTATAAATCTCTTGGTGAGTTCTCACTTTTGAAACTAAGGTGTAGTTAAAACCTTTGATAATAATATTAAGGGAGTGTTTAGAAGTGTCATTTGGTTGGGTTCCCGAATAGTATACACACAGTGAAACACAATAAAATAAAATTATTTAGGATTTTCTAGGATCTCATTAGACAGATCTAGAGTTATTTGAAAATTTATTACCTAGAGATATGATCTTCTTTGGGTTTGAATAATTCTTTAAGGGCTGGATTGTTGCAAACCACAAGTCGTCCAATTATCCGGCCTCCAATGATAATTAACACGAACAACCAGTTAGAAATCTTCTAAATTCTTATTAGAAGAGAGTGATTGTTATGCCTAGAGTGCTAATTCTTTATTTTATCACTTACGTAATTTTCTGTCTAACAAACAACCACCTCTAAATAAGAGGCATATCTTACTGTTTATAGGAAATCTAAAAAACCTTATAAATTAGCAAAATATGAATTTGTCTCCTGAATAGTATCCATATATTAATTCAAAACAATTTTAGAAATTAACTTAATCAAGTCCTTACTTAATTTTCTAAGTCTAGAAATATAATCCCTATATTAATTATATTCTAATCCTTAATTTCTAAAATATATTTTAATCAAGTCATACTTAATTAAATCATCTTAGTTTAATTTCTGACTAATGATTTTTAATATGTGTGACTCATTAGGTTCCTAATATGTTGGCTCAAATATAAATTATAATTCTAATTAAATAGAATTAAATAAATTAAATAGTTTAATTTATTATCAATTCAACAATTGATTAATTTATATTTGAAGATCATGTGCATTATCTAGCAGCGTGTTATGATCCTCTAAATATTAGAAAAGTCATAAGTGATTTGACTTAACTTTTCAGTGACTAGCTTTTCAGTGTAATTAATATCATTTCATCAATAATGTTATGATTTGACATTAAAGCATGGAGTACGCCTGCCATGTTAAATTGTGTTTGTTCTTTACATAATAGTTATTGATCATTTGAATAAGATTTGAAACCCTTTTCAAATCTCATTCCATATTAGCTAATGATTTCTCGGTTAATACTATTTAAGAACAGATGGAACATTTTTCCTAATTCATCTAGGGTGAAGAATCCTCTCTTGATCACTCAAGTACCTTCATATAGCAATGTTTGTCTTTCCGTTACCTCGATTAAAATAACATGTAACATGATCAAAGCATAACATTCTCTATATAAGTTAACTTAGTGATCTCAAGTCTAATGATCACTTACACAATTATCACGTGAGCCTTTCCATAAACATAAGTGATCTCTCTATAAGAAATTCTCATGCGGGTCAATTCAGTATACATGTCTTATGATTAACATTTACATATTAGTTCTAGGTATCCCATATACCTCAGTTTATGAGAATAACTGGTTCCTTTCATAAAGAAAAAAAATAATAATATGTACTAATCTCTACGACTTTAATGAATGTTCAGTATTTAAGAGGGCATCGACTGGGAACATTTTAGAAACAATGCTTTGATGCAATATGAATCTCATAATTATAATAATTTTATAATTTTTTTTGTAAAACATTTTTGCCTCAAAAACTTTATATTTACTCTTGATTTATAAATCAAATATTAGACTCATTAATATAATATTATATTAATATTAAAGATAAATAAAAACTTTATTAATAATAAACATGTATTTACATGAATATAATAATACCACGTGTAACCAATTGATTGACTACAAGGCATATTAAACTAACTGGTTCAACTATGCTTGTTAAAAAACTTGAATTTTTTTACTTCAAATTAATTTTTTTGATGTTTTTAGATTATTTTAATGTGCTGATGTCAAAAATAATATATTTTTTTAAAAATATTATTTTAATATATTTTAAAATAAAAAAATATTTTAAAAAATAATATTTACTACTCTCATACATCTCAATCTTATTCTAAACCTAAATTACCTATAAATTAACTTATAAATTACATGTTTGCTTTCATGTAATTTGTTTTTAATAT
>Ga0325410_1008980_pt1 | contig 10757 bp, 2 predicted proteins | sample PopdelMetagenome_16_FD_206182 | JGI IMG/M metagenome (GOLD analysis project Ga0325410, IMG submission 206182) | Populus deltoides microbial communities from Bellville, Georgia, United States - Xylem-PdIQD-R3 | ecosystem: Host-associated > Plants > Phyllosphere > Stem > Wood/Secondary xylem...
TAAGATTTCTCCCATTTTAATTTGAACTTGCAAAAATTAAGGGATATAAACATTATTTAAATGATGCATGATTAAGAGAAGGACAATGAAGATTTTTCAATTGTTTTGTTTTTTTAAAGGCCCGACCACTCGAACTGATCACCCAAATTATTTTCTTTTCATTATGTTGATTCATGTAATCAATCTACTTTATCAATAAATAAATTCAGCTTGGGATTGTTACAAAATTGGTATCAACATTGGAGGAACCTGTACAACATTTATAGAACATATCATCCAAGGTGGATTAATTAACTAATGTCAGAGGAAAAAGACCCATGGTATCTCCATCGAATAGCCTTTATACGTTTGCAAATAGACATCATATAAATAAATTAGAATGACAAAAGATCAGTCCCAACAGTTGCATATCAGATCGATCCGATTAGACTTTCTCAGGTTTAATGTTTAATGTGGAAGGCCTATTAGGTTGGGTGTACAAGGCCACTCACGTTTTCAATTTTCATAATACCCCACTACACCACATGTTGTTTATAGCTAGCGTCTATGTAGAAGGAAAAGTCATATCATGGTTTCAAAAAATGGAGGAAGCAAGTGCTTTGACTAATTAGGAATCATTTATGAAAGCTTAGTAGATTTGATTTGGACCACCTACATATGATGACCCAATGGATGCCCTCATTAATTTAAGGCAAATTACGAGATTAAAAAGCTATAAAACCCAATTTGAATTATTATCAAACCACATAAGAGGACTATCAAATGCTCATAAGTCGAGTTATTTTTTATAAAGATTAAAAATATGAAATTAAGATAGTTATGAGAATGCTCAACCCATCAAATTTAGTGGTTGCATGTGGGTTTGTTGGAATGCAGGAGGAAAAACTTAGCCTTGTATGAAGGAGTCTAAGGTTCAATGCTATAGTAAATTTTGGAATAATTTCAATGGCTAACCATGCCAAATGAGAGAATAGGCTCAATCTACTTGTTTATAAATTAACTCCAGCTTATATCAAGGAAAAACATGATAAGGGGCTATATTTTAAATAGGATGGAAGACATGACCCTTGTTATAAATATAATGGGCCTAAGTTGATCCTCATTAAGGAATAAGATGGAGGCATGTTGAAGCACCTTACTAGTGTACTGAAAGATCAATTGATTTGGGCGTACCTAATTGAGTGGAAAAAACAGATAAAATCTCTTTGTATGTCTTGTTAGCAGCTTCAAATCCTCGCACTATGAGGATCAAGGTACTAATCAAAGGCCAATTAATTATTGCTTTGGTGGATACATGGAGTACCCATAATTTTATCCACTCTTGAGTGGTAAAAAGGCTAGGAATTAAAATCAAACAGTAGCAACCTATTGGAGGAAAAATTATTAATGGAACAAAAATACAGAGTGAAAGGTTTTGCCATGAAGTCAAGATGGGAATCCAATATTTCCATTTTAAAATACAGGCTTGGTTAATCCAAATATGGGGTTGTGTTATGATTTTTGGGCATTCATTAGTTAAGAGGCTTAGGGCCTATCTTATAGGATTTTACAGCTCTATCTATAGAATTTCAGTATAGTGGTCTATTGTTCAAATTATAGGTCTAAAAGTACCATAATTTAAAGTTAATTATGGGTCTACATTTTTAAAATAATTATAGAGGTTCAATCAAGGGCTAGTTCTTAAAGTATGAAAGATGGAAACTAGGGCCAAACATATAAAGAAGTTGCATACTTCCATAAGAAATTTTAACGGTTGAGCTTGAAGAGGAGGGACTTCTACCAAAAAGGGCTTAAGACCATTCAATTGTTCTAAATAAGGGAACAAATCCCATCAATGCCAGGCCCTGCCATTATCCTTACTACCAGAAGTTTGAAATTGACAAGATTGTTCAAGAGTTACTAGCAATAGGAACTATAAGTCCTAGTAAAAGCCTTTTTTTCATCTGTCTTGGAGAATGTGTGGGGATTATAGGGCATTAAACAATGAGACCATAAATGATAAGTTGTCCATACCAATGGTAGAAAAATTGTTGAGTGAGTTACACGAGTCACGGTTCTTTTCAAAATTAGACTTTTTTATCAAGTTACAACTAAATAAAAATGTGTCCAAATGATGTCTAAAAGACAACTTTCAGAACTCACGAAGGACATTATAAATTCCTAGTTTGCCATTTGGCTTGACAAATGCCCTATTAACATTTTAGCAATTGATGAATCAAGTATTCAGAACTTTTATAAGAAAGTTTGTTTTGGTTTTATTTAATGATATCCTAGTCTATAGTCAAACTAAAAATAAGCATCTAGAACATCTAAGAAATGTATTAGAAACCTTAGCTGAGCACAAATTAGAAGTTAAACTATCAAAATACAAGTTTGCTACAAAAAAAAGGTTGAGTACTGAGGTAATGTGGTATCAGAAGAAGGAGTTAGGACATATCCTACCAAAATAGAAACTATGGTTAGATAGCCAAGGCCACAGAATATTAGGGCCTTAAAAGGTTTTTTTTTTGTTTTAACCGGGTATTATTGTAGATTCATATAGGTATATGGGGTCATAGCAAGCTCATTAACCTAATTTTAGATGAAATGTTTAAATAGAAAAAGCCTTCCTAAAACGAAAACAAGTTGTGTCAAACCCACTTGCCCTAACTTTACCTAATTTTACCAAGCCCTTTATGGTGGAATGTGATGCTTTAGGATTATGGGCGAGGCCTATGTTAATGTAACAAGAAAAACCTATTGCTTATTTGAGTAAACGGGAAGGAGTGTGTGTGTGTGTGTGTGTAAGTGAGAGAGAGAGAGAAATGATCTCAAGAATTGAGTAAATTAATTGATATGACTTGTACAAGTATGAAATATAAAAATTTAAATTTTTGACGAAAAATTACAAATTGGCTAATTTTACGTTATAGCTCGTAACTTTCAATCTGGTCATTAGATTAAGTTGAAATTTTGCATGCAGTCTTATAAAATATTATTTTAACCTAGGTTAAAGTTTTAGAATTTTTGAAGTATGATAAGAATTGTTTTCAGATAAAAAAACAAATAGCACAAATGAATATCTAGAAATTCTTTAGGGACTAAATTAAAACTTTGCCCAAAACAACCCTCTTTATAAGCTGCCAGCAATGAAAAAAAAAAAGAGGAAGTGTCCAACCGGCCAAGAGAAGAAAATGTGAAAAGAAGGCTTTTGATATTTTTCATGAAAATTGCTTGAAAAATAAAAAACAAAGTGTAAGATAGAAAGAGTGTTAAGTAATTAAAGAGAGGGTTCGATACATTAAGGAGACTACAAGGAGTTTAAAGATTTTAAGTGTGCTTTTAGAGAAGAAAAAATTGAGCTTAGAGGGAAGTGTGAAGGAAAACTTGATTCAACTTGTTTTGACTTTTGATTCTTCATTCTTTAAGGGTAAGAAAACTCTCCAAGATGATCCAATGTATTGTTTTTCATGTTTGTTATTGGATTGAGTAGAATTGGTATTTTGTAAGGTGGGTTCTTGATGTTATAATGGTTTGAATGCATGGATTTATGTTAATTACATGTTTATTGAAGGAATAAATGTCTGGGCTTGTCATTAATTAGGTTAATTTGAAAAAAAAAGTATTTCTTCCTTTTAGTAATGGGAATTTCGGCCAAGGATGGATTTTTAGGATGATTAGGTTATTGAATTAATGACAAAGAAATTATATTTAGTTATGATAATTGAGTAATTGATGATTGAAGAATGTGTAAAAAAAAAAGAAGAGAAAAGAAGAAGGAGAGGGATAAAAAATGGTTTCCACCTTGGGTTAGCTATTGATCCCTTGTTATGTTATAAGTAAATATGATCTTATTGTATTGATTAGTAAAATTCCATACATGGATACTTAGTTGTTGTTATGTGTGATTATGGAACTCTTAGAAAGGTGAATTTGGCTATGGAAAATATAAGAAATAAAATTTCAAGCTTGAAGAAATTAATGGATTGTATTTAAATAGTGGAAGAAAAATAAATAAAATGATGTGTTGAATTAGGTGTAAAGGAATTAAATTTCCTTTAATTGTTAGGAAAAGTTTTATAGTGATATAAGTTTCACTTATAATTGTGGTGAATTAAAAGTTTAGATGGATGTAACATTGTATAAATTATTTGTGGAATTATTAAAGAACATGAAACCATGTTAGAATAATCACAATAGTTTCGGATGTTAAAATTATATTGATCAAAAATCTTATTATGTGATGAAGTTTTAAGAAAATTATCGGGTGATGAAATATTGAAATCATAAGATCTTTCAAATGAAACAGGAGAGGTTGGAGGCTCCAGACAGCAGCAGGGAGTTACTAGTCGAGCATCACCAGTAGGTAGATATTCGACATCTTGAATTTTTGTAGAAAGATTGATTGAAAAACTTGTGTTAATTTTAATTAGAAATTCCGTAATTTATGTTTGATGTTAACGGATGAACATATTTGGGTGGATGAATTAATGCCCGGTAATTGAACGAATGAACTAGTATTGGTAATTGGGTGAGTGAATTAATGTCTGGTAATTGGGTGGATGAATTATTACCGGTAATTGGGCGCAATGTTGTTAAAATTATGAGTTAACTCGTAAAATCGTATGATTTTAATATATGCTTATCGTGTTAAATCGGCTTAAAAACTTGAAAAGTAATAAAATCGCAGCAAAATCATATTAAATCATTGAAATCGGTTAAAATCGTGTAAAATCACGATTTTGAGCTCAATTTCACGATTTTATAAGGAATATATATATTGCATTGCATTGCATTGCAGTTACAGTAACTGCACCAAAAGGTTAAAAAAATTAGCCATCCACCCTTCCTTATTAACCCTAGCGGGCAACGACCAAACCTCTCTTCCTCAAAGTCCTTCAATGGTGACTGTTGACTGTTCCAAAACAAGTCATCAGTTCGTCACTGCAATCTGCCTCTCTTTAACCTTCAGCCTTCTTTTTTTTTCTTCACTCACCAACGGCCAATGACATCCTCTTCATTCTCCGAATCTCCATTGACTTGTACTTTTAGGAAGTAAATCAATTAATCTGGTGAGTGATTTGCAACCTTAAAGTTTATTTGTCTATGAGGCTTCTGAATTAGTTTTCTTAGTTGATCATTACCAGGGAAACTAATTAATTTTGATATGAGAATCTTGGTGTTAAACCCCCTTACTGTTATTTCCACTCTGTGTCTATTCCAGAGGATTTCTAGTTGTCAGATGTCCGAAGAAAATATGAGCTCATTTCCAGTAAGCAGCAGAGAGTGAACTTTGCTTGTCTATTCTTATGGCGATCGAATTATTTCTATATTAAAGAGGTTTGTTTTCTTTCTTTAATTTTCTAGATTTAAATATTGAGACTAGAATTTAAATGCATTATACTAACATGGAGAGTGTGTTCTTAATATGTTATATAGATAAAGAGAAATGTAGTTTGACATATTTAATTGTTTTGGCAAATTAAAATAATTGTCAATGTGGGGGATGGGTAGCTTGGCTTTTGTGCAGACAACTGAATTGTTTTCTCATTTGGGGTCCATTGCCAGTTCTTACTTGGCTAATAAGATGGTGAAGCCAAACCATCAATTCAAGAATATAAAATTTAGTATGGATGCATGTTTTACTTTCTTTCTTCTGGATTATATGCGTTGGAAAAAAGACTGTTATCTTATACTATATATATGTATGCCATTTTAAGGTCAAATTACAAGCATTTATTTTGCTTACACCCTTAACATTCTATCCTTGTTGTGCTGTGTTTGATTCGGAGTTAAGAAATAGAGATTAAATATTACTGTGTTGAATATTAAAATATAAATTATGGACTGTTGAAGATGCGAGGAAATAGCTGAAGGATATATTATTAAAGATATATTTGATATGCATATAAAAATTATTTGCAATGGCGAGATTCATTTAATAAATGTCTTTTTTTAAAAAAATTATTTTTTATAATTAATTTTATATTTTTAAAATTATTTTGATATGTTGATATTAAAAATAATTTTTTAAAAATAAAATAAAATATTATTTAATATATTTTAAAATAAAAATTACTTTAAAAAATAACAGTAATTATATTTAAAGATGTAAGAAAAAGCTTAGCTGCACCCCACCTTCCATGTGTTATTACTGAATAGGAGAATCGAGAACTAAGAGTACTCACTGGTCTTAAAGTTGCCTTTATTTTAGGAAGGAAGACCTAACTTATTACTAGAGAAAATTATATATATATAAAAAGAAAAGGACCATATGAAAACTTACCAGGGAGTATCTCATGTGTTATTAAAGACAAGAAGATAAAGGCACAATCTCAGCAGAGGAAAAATGGTTTCAACAAACATATCTTAGCTTTAAGGTTAAAGATCTTGAAGGGAAAGAGGATGTAAACAACCTAATCTAAACATTGGTTGTGCATGAAAGAAAAACTTTAGAGATTGTCTTAAATGCAGATTTGATCTGATGGTTTAACTTGTCTAAAGCACTGAAGGATGACACATCAACTTAAATGGAATCTAGTTGGATTCCATTAAGCTTAAAATGATGACAGTTAGCAAGAAAAGAGAATGACAACAATCATAGCATTTGACTAAGTCAATTAATTAGATGTCGTTGGGATTTAAAACCTACAAAAATGAAGGGGTAGAAATATTATTTAAATGATGCATGATTGAGAGAAGGGTGATGAAGATTTGTCAATTGTTTTGTTTTTAGATGCCCGACCATATCGAATTGGTCACCCAAATTGGTTTTTTTTTTTTCATTTTGTTGATTTATGTAATCAATCTACTTTATTAATAAATAATTTAAGCTTGAGATTGTTATAATGGTGGAGGTAAGCAGAAGGGAGGAGGAGATGAAAGCTGAGATGAAACACAATGTATTGAAAGAGACATTTGGAGATAAAAAAAAAACATAAGAAAAAGAAGTGTGGGAGAAGATTAAAGTTTCTCATTTTTTTTATAATTGAATTGTCATGCTTGTTTTTTGAGTGACTTATATGATTAAAGATGTGGAGAGAAAATGATAGGTTTGTTGAGATTATAATTACAAATATGAATTCAATTAACAAAGATTCCTATTTTTTTTTTTGTAATTTCCCATAAAATATCATGAATAAAGGACTTCGAAGTAAATATATTCTTTCATATAGAAAACACATAAGAAGAAAATGCAGATCTAACTAGAGGAATGGAAATGTGATAGAGAAATTGTTTATGATATATTATATATAAGATTAGTTTGGTCTTTTCATCTAAACTGAAAAATTATATTGACCTAGGATTTTTTTGTAGTTTTCATGATGCATTAAAAATTATTGTTGGTTTGCATGAGGGTAGAGCAGTAATTTACAATTAAAATAATATTTGTAATTAAAAAAAGCTACTAATGCGGAGCACGCGCTAGGGAGTGGGAGACATTATGTCTGTGGGCGCCATGTGTGGCGTTTCGTGATGGTCAAAAATTGGATTCCACCATAAAGTCTGATTCCTCGCCGTCCCCTCTTCCATCCTAGACGACACGTGTAGTCCAAATATTCTTGGCTTATCTCTGTTGGCCTTTTCTTTTTTTCCCCTTCATTTCTCTCTTCGCCCTCAATAAATACATTATAGTCCTTAGTGTTATTAGTATTTTAGATTCAGTCATTTTAGTTTTCATTTGTATATTTTTGTCCTTTCACTTTTTATTAAAATCTTTTGTGTTTTCAATTTAACCTTTGGCTTCCGATTTATATATATAATTATTTTTTATTTGGTCCTCATACTTTTTATTTTGGATTTTTTCCTCTTTGCCCTTTTGACAAAGTTTTTATGGCTTTTAATTTTATCCTTCAAATCAAGTCTATGATTTTGGTTATTTTAATAATAATAATAATAATGATTTCAGTTTGATCTCTCTCTCTCTCTTTCTCTTTTAATTTCTTATAGTTTTCCTTGGTTTTTTTTTTGTCAAAGTTTTTATACTTTTCAATTATGTCCTTCAAATCAAGTTTCTGGTTTTTATTTTTTCAACAACAATAACAACAATAGTAGTAATGTTAGTTATGAAAATATAAATGATAACAATAATAATAGTTGTAATGAAAATAAAAATAGTAATGAAAATAATAATATTATTGATGATGATGATGATGATAACAATAACACCAATAAAATAATAATGACGACGATGACGACAATAATAATAGTGGTGATAGAAATAAAAATAGTAATGAAAATAATAATATTACTGATGATAATAATAATGATGACGACGATGAAATAATAATTAAATATTTTTTTATCCCGTGTTGACTTTACTCTCATTAATATTGTTACACATTTGTCATAACCAATTTTTTTATGTTATTTTTAACCTCATTTCAATACCTAAACATCATTTTTTGTATAAAAAATAGTTCAGCCCCGCAGCGAAGCGCGAAGCCAAAGCTAGTATCGACTAGAAACAAACTGGAACTCCTTTAATTTTTCACACCCTCTCAATGCATGCAAGATGACTATGTTTTTCCCAACCTTTCACATTAATAAAAAAAAATCAAATGACTTAATCTATTAATTGAGATTAAATGTATAAGTTATTGACCTTAAAAATTTAAAATTGATCACTACTTTTAGAGTTTTGTTGATTAATCATTGTGTTTTTAATTTTCTTATACCAAGGATTTATTTTTATTATAGATCCTTAATATTTATTGAATTTATTTCATAACCTGGGGATAAAAAAAAACCAAATTAATTATATAAAAGCATATTCAAACATATCTTGAGTATAGAATAGAAAAATGATTATTTTGTTTTACGAAAGTCTTGTGAAATGTTCAGGTTTTCTTATGTGTATATACATTTTTTTTTATAATTAATTTTTTATTCCATTTTGTTTATGCCTAGACATTTTTACTTATACAAGTTTGTATTTGATGAGTCTCAAAATCCAAGATATTTAGATATAAAGCTGATGTATTGGATAATTAGCTAATTTTTTTTATTTCAAGCAATCTAATTCATTCTCTGTAATCAAGCTATCTAGTAACTGATAGCATGTGATGTTTAGTAAGCTAGGTGATCAATAGCTTATACCTATAAAAAATCCTTTTTTATGGACATAGGGACTTTTTGATGATAAAGTCAATAACTTTATAAAGAGAGGAAGTACAATAATATTATAGAGAGAGATGCTTTGAAAATACATATGCAGTAGAGAATGAAGAATTCATGGTGTATTTATAACTCATGAATCTTATCTTTTTATAAAGAGGAGGGGCTGAAGTGTAATTTTATCTTTGTGATATTTTTAGTTATATTTTACTCAAAATAATATGTATTGGACCAATATAAAATACTAAGGGATCCATGCGGGGTCTAAAAAAAATTCATGGCGAGTGTTGGGCTCGGACCCATTAGAGGTGAGAAATGAATCCAAGCGCGCTGCCTGGACTCAAGCATGTTGGGCTACGCGCCTGAACTCAAGCATGTTAGGCTTTCGAGCCGGAGCACGTGGGGTTCAGGCGTGAATGCTTGAGCCCACAGGGGTGCACGCCTACGTTGGGCGTGATAGCACGCCTAGCAGGGCATGCACCTTGTATAGGCTCAGACTTTTTACCTGAGCTCATGCCCTTTAGGGAGTTGGGCTTCTCATTAGGCCCTCGCTATATTTTATCCTCAGGATACTAAGCCCGAGTCCAAAAGATATTCTTGTTGGGTCTATTTTAGAAAAGAAAATTGGATCTATTTTGTAGATTTTTAGATCTTTTTATTTGGATACATTAATATCTTATTTAGTCATTCACTTTTAAAATTGCAGTTACACCATTGATCACCAACATCAATTCAACATTCGTTGTTTTTTTTTTGCATCTTACTTATCGAACATCATAAAATATTTATCATGTAAATATTTCATCCATTCATGAAAAAAATTACGCAAGACATACGCCTCCTAAATGTATTTTTTCATATAAAATATTAATTGTTTTTTTCATTTCTTGATTTCTCATGAGGGTATGTTCGTTACAAGGATAAATCATATGGAAAGCTACTCCCTTTGTACATGTTTGGAACGGTAGCTATTTTTATCATATTTAAATAAAATTGATTTTTTTTAAATTTAGAACTTAATATTATTTATAATTTTTCTAACTCATATCAGATATCCTTGCAATTTCACCTATTAACATTTTTTTACACCCTTAACATTCTATCCTTGTTGTGATGTGTTTGATTAGGAGTTAAGAAATAAAGATTAAATATTACTGAGTTGAATATTAAAATATAAATTATGGACTGTTGAAGATGCGAGTAAATAGCTTAAGGATATATTATTAAAGATATATTTGATATGTATATAAAAATTATTTGCAATGGAGAGATTCATTTATTAAATGTCTTTTTTTAATTAATTTTATATTTTTAAAATTATTTTGATATGTTGATATTAAAAATAATTTTTTAAAAATAAAATAAAATATTATTTTAATATATTTTCAAATAAAAATTACTTTAAAAAATAACAGTAATTACATTTTCAAACAAATCCTAAAAATCATGTGTGTTTTCTAGCAACACCAATACCAGGATGACTGAATTACATGACCATTATTGTTTTATTTTTATTTAATTTTTTATCAACTACTGATGATTGGTCGAAGTTTTACTTTGAAAGTTGTATAAGATTTTTGTAAATGAAAATTTTTTGTTCTTAAATTAAAGTGTAGTCTGTATTTTTTTAAGTAAAAATACAAATTTTATCTCAGGTTCGA
>Ga0325410_1008981_pt1 | contig 10755 bp, 5 predicted proteins | sample PopdelMetagenome_16_FD_206182 | JGI IMG/M metagenome (GOLD analysis project Ga0325410, IMG submission 206182) | Populus deltoides microbial communities from Bellville, Georgia, United States - Xylem-PdIQD-R3 | ecosystem: Host-associated > Plants > Phyllosphere > Stem > Wood/Secondary xylem...
GTTGCGTAGAGAGAAGTTGGATATTATGTGATTGCCCTTTATTTTTTTCCCACCGTGAAGGAAAACCGTGCTTTGTTTCTCCTGCCTAGAATTCAAAGTTGCCTACATGAAGAAATTGACGCTAACCGCTTGCGTCCTGCCTTTTCTGTTGTTCCTCTTTCTCAGTCAGAATGAATACCAAGAAACATATTTCGCCGAAAAGGGAAATGCGAGCATTTGACAACTCTCGGATATTTGATAGTTGTATGAACTTATGCTAAGCTATACTCCATGCATGAGGGATCATATTTTTCTACAAGGGATGATTCTGGTAATTAAGCTACTCCTAGTCATGTGGTACCTTAATTACACTAGTTGCTTTAGGGCAATTGGAGAGTGCTATATATATATATATATATATAATATTATTTTTATATAAGTTGAATGGTTAAAGAGAGATAAAAATAAAGTGAAAATCCAATATATTTAAATTCAGCTATACACTAAATTTAAATAGATATAAAATTGATAATCTTTATAAATTTTTTATTGGGTTACAAAACTTAATTTGTTTTTTTTAATTATCTTTAACATAAAATATTAAGATAAAAGATGCTCATCTTTTAACATTATCGGGTGTATAAAAATCTTTCAAGTATCTATTATATTTTCATTAATATTAATAATATATAAGGGTATTTATATCTTATTAATGATGTATAAAGATATTTATTCTTTGTTAAATGCTACAAGAAAAAAAATAACATTTGAGCTCCTTCTCTTTTTTTTAAAAAAATAAGATTTATAAGTTATAAATATCCTAAAATCATTCAGATGTCGGATAGATAATTTATTCTTACCGAGTTTTTCTTTCTAAAATATTATAGTATTTTTTTTAAAAAAATACTTTAAATATCATATAATCCTTAAAGCTATCAAATATAATTTTTTTCAATTATCAGTCTAAGTGGCTTATTAAATAATAGTTAGCTACCAATCAAGAAAAACAAAACAAATTACTATAATTGTTAATCTTGGTACTAAATCACTTGGAAATTTTGGGATATCAGGAGGGAGTAAACTCAAGAGTCTTTCATAGTTGTGAAAACCAGAGGGGCTTCAAGAAACATAGGTGATATTTTTTGTAGCATTGAGTGGCACTGCTATGCTGTCGATTGCTCATGAAAAGCACCCATTTTCCCCTTCGTGAACAAAAAAGCAACGAAATGGTTCCAAAGACTCTAGGGAGCGGTTGCCGTCATTTACTGTAGCCATGTAAATCTGGAATCCATTGTGGAAGGAGTAGGTGATACAATAAACAAATGACCTTGTTGTGTTTATAGTGCTACTTCCACTATGATTTATGGGTTCACATGTAAGCAACTTTCAGCTACTTGTTTCAGTATAAAATCCTGCGAGGTAGAGCATTGCTTGTGCACTGCATTGAAAAATGGCGACTCCAATGAAGTACATTTGCTTGTTTATGTTTCTTGCAATTCTCAGCATTGCTGGGCTCAATCAAATTGACGGGGCTGGTGAATGTGGGAAAAACACCACTCCTGACATGGAGGCTTTCAAGATGGCTCCTTGTGCATCAGCAGCACAGGATGAGAATTCTTCAGTTTCGAGCCAGTGCTGCGCTCGGGTGAAGAAAATTGGACAGAACCCAGCGTGCCTTTGTGCTGTTATGCTTTCCAAAACTGCTAAGAGCTCTGGAATCAAGCCAGAAATTGCAATGACCATTCCCAAACGATGCAACATTGCTGATCGTCCCGTGGGCTACAAGTGTGGAGGTTCGATCACAAATTCGCTCTCTTTCATGTCTTCTTTATTTCTACCTGCTGCCCGTAAATGTTTAAATTTGCTTGTTTTCTCTTGCAGCTTATACTTTACCTTGAAGAGTGAAGACCATGAACTGTGCTCGCCCTGTAAAGTACTTTCTATCAGCCTGCTGGAGTTTACATCGTTGTTGCTAGTTCTTCTAGCTAACAAATGTAGTGTAACATCCATACAACTGAATAATAAATAACTATTGGTGCTTAATCTCCTCTGGCTCGATCAATTGCTTCTTTTTTTTCCTATTATTCTTTTACTATTCTACAGCAGATGTACTTTCTTTCTAATGCAGATTAGACCACCATCCACTGTCAAACCAACCTGGCAGATCAGAATGATTACTTTAATACTTAATACCTAAACATCATAAAACTGCAAGTACACAAGTAAAGCCTTTATGAAATATGACTAGAAGTTCCATTAGTATTTAGCTTCAGTAATTTTAACTCACGTTTGCTGGCATGAAAGAGGGAACTCCTCTTCTTAAATGGGCTTGAATATCATGGAAAGAAGAGCATGAGCCTCAATCTAGTGTTTTATTAATTGGACTTGCAGACAGTGTGGATCAACAAAAAAACATTCTGCTACAAACAACCATTAAACTAGTAATGTGTGGCCATTAGATGTTTGTGCTGATTTAGATACCCGATTAATTCCGTTCGAACCATATGTTTAAGGCAGCCACGATCATGATCTGATCATGTTTCTACCATTTGCAGTCGCTGAATTGCTGGGAGCGGTTCTAGTTGATTCAAGTAATTGTTTCTCCATTTACACTTTCTGAAATTAATCAATATTTGTCACAGCAGTAGCTATAAACTGGCATAAGCTAGAATTTGAACAGTACAAGTTTTATAGGGAGAGAAGAAGTTAAGAGTATAAAGTCCATGGACAGGTAGAATAATATATTGATATTAGTCGACTAGACAACATGATGGATTGTTTAGTATACAAGATTCTGCAAGGAGTGAAGGTATAAAACCCCGACAGAAATATATCAGCTCGAGTATACGACTAGTTGGGACAAAAAGAACCCAACAATTTACCGCATTGTCCTGACATATGACGCTGTGCTAGTCTTATACTAATCTGTATTAATTTTTAGCTCCATAGATTACGTTGAGAGAGCTCATAGTCATATTCCTGCATCACATTAAACAAACACCATTTTAGTCATCTGAATAACGTACAAAAGGCGAAGAAGAATAATAACATGCATATCTATGGAAAGAAGAGAGATGCAACAAACATGTAAATGACAATGTTCTGGTGAATTTTATAATGGCAAATTCCTGATGCCTTGTAACATGGTCTTGTGAGAACATTTTCTTATTCCTTTTAAAAGCCTTTTCCTTTTCAGAAATCAGCAATTAATAACAAAAGTGCTTATATGGATGCACGATGGATCCACTAATTTTGCGCACCTTAGTTTACTGGGATGCTGCATTTGCATAAAATGGGGCCAGACGCCTAATAATACAGTGAACCTGCAAAAATGCATGTGATCAAGATTTACCAAACTGTCATGAAATAACATCATAATGAATCATATTTACAACTATACGGCTACCATACCCTGCCACCAGTTCCCTCTTGAAGCGCTGTTTGGATCATTGCCATTTGGATCATCCTTTCCATAATCTTTCTTGAACTGTTCAGGAGAAAAAAAAAAAAACAGTCAGCTATCACTTCAACAACTTAAGCAAGTAAAATAAAATGAAGCTATCATGTTCCACTATTATAATGCATCTTCTGATGCATGATCCGTATTGGCTGAAATAATCTTATCTTCCAAATAATTATTAGTTTATTGAAAGATTCACTGCTCACAACATGTTGAGATTCTGAGTTCTTGGTCCTTGGGGAATAGTTTTCTTGGCCACCATAGTAGATTGACGAACTAAAATAGCATGGTTCTGGCGTTTCGTTCTGATAAACTGAACTCTGGCCTTTGCCACTTATGCCGCTGCTCTCTCCCTTGGCTTTCCGAGTGGCATTATCTGAAAACAACCCGAAGATGTAAAGCATTCACGAAATGGTTTAGAGCACTGATCAGCGAGCAATCTATTAATTAATGAAAGAACCAGATTTCTGCTATTTATGAAATTTGAACGATTCACACAAAGCCTTTGTTATACTGAGTTGTGACTGTGCAATATAGATAATATTGGTAGCACATATCATCTCTACAAGAGACAAGGATATTTAGTCAACGTAATTAGCAATAAAGATGGTCATTACAGTTCAAACACAAGATGTTTCTACTCTAGCAACAAAAGTTATGATCACACACCTGGATTCACATATGTTTCATTCCCAACATGATTACCCGTAGTTCCAGAGTCCCTTCCAGCTGGCACCTGAAATTGGAACAGTTAAAAGGGAAAATATTCATACTTCCAACAAGGAGTTCAATAATTATCTGTGAACGGCCACTACCTTCCTAAGCTAATAATTATTCCAAAAGGGTTTCTTCGTTTTCCAGTCTTTCTATTCTATTTCTCTATCTTTTGCTTACCATCCCTTTTGCTTTTTTATGTGCTAATCTTAGTGGTTGCTTTGCTAGCCCCCGCAACTAGATATGGTAAAAAAAAAAAACCAGGAGAACCATGGAAAGCAATCATTTTCATTTGTCATTTCTGATTTCTTGTCTAATGGCAAGACGGCAAAATCCCCATAATAAATAGTAGTACCCTGTCACACATCATAAAATTAAGCCTAACAAATTAAAAGGTCTCCAAGTAAAGTACCTTCGATGGAGGAGGGAAAATGGACCCAAATATCCCACTTGAGGCGGATGATGAAGAGGAAGAGTCTTTAGGACCAAAAAGATGATCAAAAGAAGAAGCACCGACTTGCCTGTTGTTTTCCATGCTAAGATTGGAATATTTTTTTTAACCTTTCTTTGTCAACCAACGAACAAAACTACTCTTTAATAGCCTACAGTAACGACCACACTGACCCCAAAAAGACTCCAAACAAATTGAAGAGGGAGCAAACACCTAACTGAGCCCAAAAAACAGCACAAATTAAGAGGGTAGGAGTGGTAGATAAGGTTTGCCGAGTGAAAAGGAAAGAAAGAAACAAACAGGTAAAAGAAAAACTTCAAGGGTGGATGTAAAAGCACGTGAAGATTTGCAGTTGTGGATGTATAATGCAAACGATCTCTGCTATTTATAAGCCCAAAAAACGGTGCTTTAGGATGCTCTCGCTGATGCTGCAGCAATCCCATGTGCCTCTATTAAATCCTCTCTACTCTTTTTGACACATGGGGTGCATCCTCTGTCTACAAGTGGACATGCTGCCAGTTCCAACCCCTCTCTGCCACGTGTCTCCCATGCCCATATCTTTGACTCTCTTTCTGCTGTTTTTTTCATGCATGAGGATAACCAGATAAGGTCTTGGCTCAACTTGGTCTCATAGGATATGCTTCCAAATAGTTGGCCTTCCATCCCTTTCCTTTTTTCTTCTATTTTTTCCTTTCACTTAAACTAAATACTAAGAAGATATACCAATATTCCATGCATTGAAGATGTTATGGATTTCACTTAAACTAAATACTAAGAAGATATATATACCAATATTATTCCATGCATTGAAGATGCTGTACATTTATTCTTTCCCCTGACCCTGCAAAATCTTCCTAGGTTCAATGACAGAATATATGTTTGTTCTTTTTGTGTGTGTGGACAATGTTGGAGCGCTCATGGCTGCTAGCTAGGTTGTTGGACTATCGTACCACCGATTTTGATCAAGATTGAGTTAATTACTCGAAACATATTTGCGCTTCGGACTCACATTACCTGAGGATAACTCGGCATTTTTATTACATGTTGTGAAAAAAGAAATCAAGCATTTCAATGTTTATTGCCAAATTAGCATACGTACGCATATATCCACGATAGCAACTGCTATTTTTAATGTTTATCCTGGATTCAAGATAGCAATACGTACGCTAATCTTGGATTTGTAAGCACGATTTCTTATTCATAAATTTTGGCATTTTCATGCTGACAATAACATTTGTGGTCGGTAGCGTAAGAGCGCTAGCTAGATAAACATACAATTTTCGAGATAAGGTTATTAATTTTGTCTCAAGGAAAACGATTAGGGGGACAAGGAAGATGATAAAGTCCATGTCTAAGCAAGAACAAGGACGGAGTATTAACTATTGCTCCGAGCAGCAAGACAAAGCGTTGTGGCATTATATATAGTCATTGAAAATACAAAGCTATCAAATTTGCTCGAAAAGATCCATATAAAAGAGAGATTAGAGGTAGTCGAGGGTCGTGGTTATATAATCTGAGTTCAAGCGTGGATCGATAAATTCTCAATCCTTTGAGGATAAAGGTGGATGTTGTGTGTACAGCCCATACAAATATTTATCTGTGGTCCTCATCGATGATACGGTAGTTTAAAAAAATTATCATATTTCATTCTTTTAGGTTCCTTCTGGATATAAGCGGATAAGTTCATTCGAAGGACAGTGACTTTAATGACGTGTGACAATAGAGTTTTCTAGGGCTAGTCTCTAATTGGGGCCGGTTTTCTGGCGTGATATGTCCAACAGCTCATCTGCGTCCTTACGTTTCTATACTCCGGAATGCTATTCCTTTCATCCGTCCTTCCGACGTTTCTATAAAATCGAAGGATGGTTATATATATATATATATATATATATATAAAGTTCGTTTCATTTTGAGGGATGCCCGCTTAAAAAAATATTATTTTTATTCTTTAAACTTAGAATATTTTCACTTTACACTTAGCCTATATATAACATTTTTTTTATTCTTATCTTTATTCTTTTATACTTTTTTTTTCTTTACACTTTTTATTTTTCAAAAAATTCTTATAAGGAAAACAATGTCAAATGCGAGTTCATCTCACAAGGATATCCCTTATCTAGAAAAAAAAAAGAGAGAAAAATGTAGCAAATTTAATGAAATTTTCGTGGCAGCCGACAAATTTCTCACAATTTGCAAAACGACGGAATATGTATTTTCTTGCAATAAAAAAACAAGAAGCTAAAACTTTTGTTTTTTATATTTTTTAAAATTATATTTGCTTTAAAAAAGTTGAAAAAAATATTTTTATATAAATTTAATATACTAATATAAAAAAATATTTTAATATATTTCAAACAAAATTATTTTTAAAAAAGCATTTAGACTACAGTAACCGACAAACTCTTGATAAAATATCAACTGCTACCTTGAACTCTAAGTTACATGACTGCCACGGAGTATCGAATAGTTTAGGTGGTGAAGTCCCGCACATTGCAAAAGAAGAAGGTATAGCTGTGTTTTCTAGAACCTGTGGCAGACACGAAAGGAAATGATATTAAATTTCGTTGCCGGTCGATTTGGGCTGCTGATTTCTAGAAGTTGTTGAATCTGGTTTTGGTTCAAGATCTTCGCAATATGCCAAGAGTATTTTATTAGTAGATAATAGGAATATCTAATACTTAAAAGCTAAGTCTGTTTAGCCAGGGGGCTGGATCCCCGAGAGACCAACTAGTCAAGTTGTGAGAAGTCCCTCGGAATCATATATTCCAGGCTCCAGCTTTTATATATTGATTCTGGAATACAAACCAAGCTTTCATATGGCTAGCTAGCCTTGACAAACTTGATTTGTAATTGCTGTACTGTTCTGTAAATTTGGTTGACGTACATATGGATTCTACATGGACCAGCAGCACAGCAAGACACCAAATAAATGTCTTCGATGAAAATGAAAGCATTCAGTTCCCTAGAGGACCACTCGAGCATAGTTTGTGTCGCTTCGTCACAAAAAAAAAACAAAAGAAAAGAAAACGACATGAAGAAGCAAGCAAGCAAGCAATGTTTAAGATTTTCAGTATGAAAGAGCTCGTGTTCAAATCTTAGAATGAGTTGGGTTCAAGCTATTTCATAAGGGCCGATTTCCTTGACGCCCCCTCGTATTCTTAGGCCCACAAACATGTCCGTGTACGCGTAGTTGAAGCAGCAGCTGCTCCCTTTGAATTTCTTTCTGGTTTTCTTCTAGAATTGTAATTTTGCGAAACGACTTTGGCGTGATGCTCTCAATATGAAACTGGAAAAACCTCTGTCAAGGGTCATGATACTATGATTACTATCACACACTCCTAGCACAGATTCCTTACATACAATTTGAACACAAGTACAATTTGATCCTAAGCTTTCATAACTATGCAAGACTTTCCCTAGCTAGTGTAAGAAATCTCAGCATCTTCTTATTACGTTGCTTGCCATGGAATTAACGAACCTTGGATAGTTTTACAAGTAGAGTTTGATTCTTGAATGTCTTAAAAAAATGTGAAAGATTATAAGTTACCTTAGGATTTGTTAGCTGAAAATTTACTGGAACTCTTAAAGGCTAAAAAAGAAGAAAAAAAGAGAATTAATTATTGCATTTCCAAATTAAGTCTCGCCGCAGTAAATCTCTTGCTTCAAGACTTCCCTATTCTAGTTTCCAACATTTTTCATTGCAAGTGACGGTAATAAAACGCGAATACTTACATGGTATATTTTTCATAAATTCCTTCTTGACAAGTTAATGAAAATTACATGTGATTATCTGATATCGATGACACAAATGCCACAATTGTTTCTTGAGTATAGAACAGTTGAGCGCGTGGGAACAACGTATGTATTAAGAAAACGATCTGCATCTATCCATAAACGAAAATGTAAGTGGAACAAGAGCATCAAGATATTAATTAATTGAATCAGTGGGATTTCCATGGATGGCACTTGAGCTTTGGGCATGATGAGTCCCATGAGCTTCTACATTCACCTTTCGCACCATCACAGCACTTGCATTCCAGTCCTAGGGAGGCAAAAAACCTCTTCGAATTCCCTGTTAAAAACCCCAAATAGATGATATTATAACTTACAATTCCAGCTAAATCATACATAATTGGACACGAGCAACTCCTTTTCCCCTTACCTTGTTGGAGTGTTAATGGCCTGGCTTCTATAGCTCCTGGATGTTGAGATATGGCAGAAATGATCAGTAATAGCAGAACAGATGCTAGAAGTTGCTTGGGTGCATACATTTCTCTCTAACTTTCTAACAGCCTTGGTAATAGTTGGTCAAGTAAATTAAAGGAGGCAGAGAGAAGTTAGCACAGAACAGACATAAGATTGCAACACACACACATATATAGCCTGAGCCAATAAGGTATTCACAAAAAGGAATGATTGGCACCGCGTTTACACCTCCCATAAGTCATTTGTGGGTGGGCCAGTCTTAGGGGCCTTGGTTGGTTCCTTTCACTCAAGAGCTATGAATGTGGGTCCAATGTGAATATAACTTTTAATTATTGGTCGACATGTTACCGGAACTTATCTGTTTCCACGAGCATATCGGGTTTCAATTCCAGTTTTCTAAGGTTAGAAACATTCTTTTTTTAAAAAAAAAAAAACAAAACAAAAGTTCATACCGCACACGTAGAGTTCAACGTGTGCGGTATAAACTTATCTAGTTGAGAAAACGTATTAAAGGAGTCATCATGTCTACCAGAATTTTAAAATCGCATTGATCACTCAAAAACACACACGCGTATTATAAAATTTATGATGCAGTTTTATTGAAAAAAAATATATTCATACACGGATGCTCATATAAAACAAATTGAAAAATAATTATTCTAGAAAAATAATTGCTTAAATAAAAGTTAAATTTGAAGGATTCATAAAATATTTATATTAAATAAGTTTTGTTATTTTATAAAGAAGAGGAGTTGAAAAATTATATATATATATATATATATATCATTAATATTGATGGAATAATGAACTAAGTACATCGATTTGATACTCGCAAATCAAACTGTTGAGTTGAATAAAAAAAATTAAGTTATGCTATCGTTCAATATTCGGAGAGAAAATTATAGAGAAACCAAATGAAAAATTAGTGACATTGTGAATTAATATATTTTCTCCAAATTAACATAAAATAACAATCATTAAACCATGCTATGATTGTCGTACGTGTTGAGAGGGTTTGAAATGGTATTGATGAAGACGACTGAAGAGTGATTGATGTTGTGTATTTGGAAAACGTTGGTGACGGGTTAGCTAAAGTCGTCAATGAACAACTATTTTTGTGTTTATGCAGCAATTCCATTCCAGTAGCTAACCGGAAACCGGAAGCGTAGACTTGACCATCCTGACAGAAAATTAACCATCCATGAATTTACATATGCATGCTTAAAAAAAAAATTAGATTTGTTGGAACCCAATGAGTTCACGCAATTTGCCGGTCGATTGCTATCGTTTCCAACCAAAAATCATGATCACAAATTACTAACGGTTAGAGAATAACATAAATTATATTTTAAAACCTCACCTAATAATTTTAATTTTTAGATTGAAATGGTTCTTTGATATGGTATCAGAACATTAATAACCAAGCGGTCACGAGTTCGAATCTTACCATTCCTATTTATTTGATAAAAATTAAATATAAGGTAAAGTAGGCATGTGCAAGTTGTGTGTTAGAGAATAATATACATCATATCTTAAAATCTCACCTTACAGCTTAAACTTTTAGGTTAAGATGATTCTTTAACAATAATAAGATTAGGATAAAAAATATAAAAAAAATAACGTTAAAAATTAAAAAAGCAAATCACAATATATAGTTCAAACTCTTAAAGATATCTTAGTATTGTGGACTCCAAAGAAAAAATTATTTGACTAGCTATATGATTTTTGCCTTTTATGTTTAGCCATGCATATAATTATACTTTAAACATTTATTTTGTAATTATTAAAATATTTTTTATTATTTATAAAGACATGCTCTTACTTATTTTGCATATAAAAATCTATCTTACAATAATTTTAATAAAATACATGTTTTTTTAAACCTGTTTTTATTTAAATCGCAATTATTATTTTTATTTAGAAAACTTACTTTTTTAAACAATTA
>Ga0325410_1008982_pt1 | contig 10755 bp, 4 predicted proteins | sample PopdelMetagenome_16_FD_206182 | JGI IMG/M metagenome (GOLD analysis project Ga0325410, IMG submission 206182) | Populus deltoides microbial communities from Bellville, Georgia, United States - Xylem-PdIQD-R3 | ecosystem: Host-associated > Plants > Phyllosphere > Stem > Wood/Secondary xylem...
ATATATATATATATATATATATATATATATATATATATATAAAAGAAAGAACAATGTTTTTATCTACAGTGAAATTGACACGGTTTAGAATTTCTTATAGAATTATGAGTAAATTAGTTTGCTAACAAAAAAAAAAAAAAAAAAGTGTCCATCGAAATCAATAATTCATATATATCGCGTGCACATTTTTAATCAATATTTAATATTTATTTTTTTCTGCTTACAATAATTGTATCTACCTATAAAGATCATCATGCATGCATGTGCTTTGACTTAAAAAATTCCATATGCCTTCTTAAATAGAAGCCACCGGTCCCCATTGGTAGCTTACCCAATATAGTTAGCATCATTTAAGAAAGACAAGGTAGTTGATAGAGATTACACTCTCTCTCGATCCATAAACAAGTACTCATCACCAGCAGCCGGGATCACAAATAATGAGGCGATAATAACAGCTAAGTTTTGCTGTCAAAAAGAAGGAAAGAACCTCAATATTAGCGTGCTCATAAGTACGTGATTAATAATAGATCGATTTTCTAGCAAGCTAGATGCTTACCAAATGTCCGGTGATTAAATCACTCAAGCTTGCTAGCTCGCCATTGCAAAGGTGTTCTCTGCATCTATCCTTGCATGCGTTCTCTTGCTGTATTAATTTCTTTACTGTTACGACGCGTTTATTTGCAAAATATATCATGGGGATCGAAGGCAGGCAGGCAGGCAGGCAGGCCCCTCAGACGACATGCAGCACTGTGAATAGAAAGGCAAAGGGCTGGCCTTTGTCGCCATTAATGCCCTCAATATGTTGGCAACTTGGCATTTATAGCTTGACTTAGTGTGTGATTAATTGATATATATAGCGTGTAATTGTTAGGTATGCTGGATCTGCTTTGTTCTAGCTGTTGCAATCGATTAATGAGAGTCAAGATTGAGACCAAATCATGTTCTTCTACTTAAAGACTTAATGATTACGAAATTTAAACCGTATTTTGATTGATCATGGAAACTGCTACAAATTAAGTCAACTCCCAGCTAGCATGGGAATCATATACTTAAGCTCAATAGTTCAGTGATCTCTTTGAATCTTGGCTGCAAAGGCTAAGGGATCAATGCTTATCTTCAGATGGGAAGTGTCTCTTGACTTGAGCTTAATCCGTGTGCGTCTTGTTGCTCTTTACCGTTGATTCATCGAACTTTGTGAATGGAATATATTATTATGTTAACTCAACCCGATTAAATTAGTCAAGATCCAGTAAACTTCTAGACATCAAAATTTAAAATAATAAAAAAAAAAAACTAGATCAAGAAGCCCGAACAACCCAGAACAGAGAAATTTCTACGCTGTGATTTTCAGGCATTAATGGTGGGAACAGAATATGAGCTGGTTGAAACAATAATAGCAAGGATGTAATTCTCCACAAGAGAACTAGTTCAACTAAAAGAAGCAACTATAGATAAGGAAGCAAGGAGTCCACTTGTTCCATCATACATGGGGAAAATGAAGTCCTCGAAGCAATATTGGTGGCTGATATCTAAGCATTCCATGACTTCAACTTGGAAGAAAAGGTACTGAAACTGTATATACATGTGATGCTATCTATGTATAAAAAGAATTGAAAAAAAAAACTCTCCGATGAAGACATTTTCTTGTGTTAATGTGATGTTCAGCATTTTAATATCAAGAAAATTAGTAAATCCAAAAGTTTAAGCTAAGGTTAAAATTAGATTTCATATCTTTGTCATACTTCTTCAAGCAAAAAGTCTATTGGGCTGAAAGTGTGCAAATCGCATATGTGACTTCGGTTTGGAAGTCAAAGTTGGCAGGCTGGCATTCAAACACTTCCACCCAGTTGTGATTATTTTTTATTCAATTTAATTTTTTAAAAAATAAATAAATTAATTAAAACTTTTTTTTTTTAGAAAAAACTCTAATTTGGTTCAAACTGACCAGTTTTGATTCAGTTTGATTTTTCAGAATAAAAACCAGTTCAAACCTGTTTGATTCGGTTTTTTCAGTTTTTTTAAGCTTATAAAATTAAAACCAAACCGAACTAGTAGGTTTTTTTAAAATTCTAATCTTTTTTTTTTCACGGTTTGATTTTTTCAGTTATTTTTTTTCAATTTTCTCAGTTTAATCAGTTTTTTGATTTTTTTATCACCTCTTTGAATTAATTTTTATCTAAAATAAATAACCAAACCAAAATCTTTTATTTTTTAAATTAAAAATCAAAACCAATTCAAGTAAAAAAACAGGAAAAAAAACATTTTAAATTTTTAGGCTATTCTTGGTCCTTTTTGTGATTTATTTTGGGCCTTGTATGATATTTTGATGGGCTTTTCAAAGCCTTGTAATTGTTTTAAATAGCCTATTCTAATTATCCAATTTTCTTTTACTAGATTTCAATTTCCCCAAATCTCCAATGGCATGAGAAAATTCACAGCACACACCAACAAATTAATACAAATCCAAATCTGTAGAGCATGACAAACTTAACAAATAAATAAAAAAGTTGCAGCCTTCACATGGCTTAAAAACTAAACAACAAAGAAGCTGATATTGTCAAAAACAAACCACACCAAGAACATAAATCTTCACTGTACATATCGTCCCAGTGAAGAAGCACATTAACAACGTTGTTGAAAGATTTCTTGATAGACATCAGATCTTTCCCTGCAACAAAACCTCATTTAAATGCTTTTCATGAAAACCAGAACATTAATCTGTTTTGTCATGTATTCAAAAGCAATAACGGTTGTTTGAATCGATCTTGAATATAGCTTTGCACATAACTGTCATCGATTATCTTGGTGGACCATCTCCATTAGTGTTGTCTCAAGTTCCTCGGATCTGGAAAAAAACAAGCACCGCAAGTATTTAATGGGTTTTCCCACTCCCCCATAAATAAATAAGGCCATTAAGCAATATCAATAATTATTCGTGTCTGAGTAGGGATCTTGCAAAGTCTACACCGCAAATATCAATAGAGGATCTTGCAAAGTCTACACCCTAGCTGAAAGGCCAATGTTGACAACAAAACCAACCCATAAATTAAATCAACAGCAAGCACTTGATGAAATAAAAATAACAGTATTAATAGCAAAACCAACTCAGAAAAGTAAGAACATGGCTTAAGAGTAAGAAACTAATTGAGAAGAAAAATCATGGCTTAAAAACAAATCTAAAGCAGTAAGTCGAAAACAATAACAGAGAGAGATGAGTTTGATTTATCTCTAGATAGAATGGAGCTACTGTGTCTGTGGTGGTAGACGATGGAGAGAAATTGTTCGTGTGAGTGATCTAGTGGTGGAAGTAGAAGATCGAGATAGAACGAGAAAAGGGATGTGTGTGATCGGGACTGAGTAGGGGCTTAATTTCAGGGTTTCCTTGTGTACATGTTAGCATTTTATAGGAGGGTTTAATGTTGGTTAAACCGATTCAGTTCGGTTGAATTAATTTCAGATTTTAAAAATTGAAATCGAACCCAACCAATTTTTTATGGGGTTTTTAATCAATTAATTCTGTTTTTTTTTTTTCAGTTTGATATTTTTGATAATTTTTTGTTTTTTTAATTTAATTTATTTTTTAGTATTTTTTGCACACCCTTTTTTATATGTTCGTCAAAGAGATTTTAACACGTAAGTAAATGCTTGCACTATTATGTTGTTTAATATTATTCAAATTGTTCACTTTTACACCAATTAGCCCTTACTAGACGTAGACCCACAATATGTCGTCGGGTCAAATTATTATTATTTCCTATATAAAATAATATTTAAAAAAATTAATTTTTTTAAAAAATCATATAAAAAAAGTCAAGCTAACCTGTTAAATTCGCAACTCTAATTATGAAATCAGAATAACCTAAAAAAACGAAGAAAACCACAAAACTTATTTTTTTAAAAAAAATAACTGATATTGAATGATGAAATCAAAAAAGAAAATAAGTGAAAAAATGATGTCAACCTGCATTAACTTTTTAACCCTGTAATCCGAGTCATTGGATCGGAAGCGCCCCATTTAAAAAAACCATAAAGTCTAATCCTTAACCAATTAATTTATTGAATGATGGAATTGGAGGGAAAAAAAAAACTATACAAAAGGATCCAAAACACAAAAAAAAATTGCAATTAAAAAAATAAAGATCAACATTGAAATATAAAATAAATTAAAGAACAACTAAAATCTTTTGATTGAAAAGTGAAATTGAACCAATTAAATGTTGAAAGTTAAAATTGAAAAAAGTTATATAAAAAAATCCAAAACAAAAAAATATCAATAAAAATATAAACATCAACATGGAAATATAAAATAAATTAGAGAACAACTAAATCTTTTTTATTGAATGGTGAAATAGAAAATAAGAATCAATTTAACCAAAGAACAATTAACATTACAAGGATCAAAATTTAAACAAAAAATAAATTAGAGGATAACTATAAATTTTTTATTAAATGATGAAATTGAAAAAAAAAATCAATTTAACAAAAAGACCCGAAACAAAAATAAAAAAAGTGAGCACTAAATTGGAAAAAAAAATAACAAATCAAGGTATTAAAAGATAAAATTAAAAACAAATTAGAATTTTACTAAAAGGTCAAGAATAGAAATTAAAAATCAAAATAATAAGAATTAAAGTTAAAATCTCAATAAATAAGAGGGTAACTCTGAATTTTTCCATAACTAGTGCGAATTTCAAGGGATTGAGAGGGAAAAAAGAGAAAGAAAAGGAAAATGTTGCTAGCAACCGCCACCTCAACACCGACAAGCATCGCCCTAGCAAGAAGAGAACGATGCAAGGTTTCCAATGACACGATAAAAAATTGGAGTTTTGGTCTTCGGGAGGTGCCACACATGTTGTCCAAAGGCATGGCATGAGCACCTCCAACATGCTAACACATGTGTTGCATGCACCATCTATTTTTTATTTTTTTATTACATTTGTTCAAATACAAAATGTCATTCAACTAATATAATAATAACAAAAAAATAGTGGAAAAATACTAATAAGTCCCCAAACATCAATTTATAAATTATTGTTTCTAATAGTATTTTGATTGTTTCGCTATGCTTTTAAAATAAAAAAAAATTATTTATCCTTGATTAATTTAGTAATAATTAATAAGCTTTACGAAAAGATTCATACTCTCCTTATATATAACCACTTCAATGATTTCTATGTTAAGGGTGAAACTATTATTACAATATTTTAGGAAACATTGTCATTAAGTCTGATGAACAATGTTTTTTCAAAGGATTTTAATGATTGAAAAGGTTTGTAAGTTAGGCCTCCTACTCAGCCTGATTTTTATTTTTTTCCTTCCAAAAAGCAAGTTTAGATTTGTCATTAACTAAGTCAAATGAGCTGTTAATCTTCCCTCAAATCATTAACCATGTAAATTTTAATATTTCCAAATTGATAACTTTAATTCATCCTAGATCTAATATTTACTTTAGTCTTATGCTCTTAGTACCAAATACAAAGCAATCCCTCAACTTATAAATTGTACAAAATAGTCCTTAAACATATTACAAAGTTTTTTTCTTCAATAAGTTCAAGTGAGATCCTTGAACAATATTATATATATATATATATATATATATATATATATATATATATAAATTAATAGTATATGAATTAAACTCCAACATTATATAATTTTGATACTAGCTGCATGACTAAGCACTTCACCGCAGGTGGTGTAAATTTTTTTAGCATCATTTTTTAGTTTGAAAAAAATTTAGAAAGCAGAAAATGGAGAAGCTAGCATTTTAGCATGCCTTCTTTTCAAGATCTATAGTTTTATCCTTTGACCTTCAATTAATTTCCTCAGTACTGAAGTGATTCATATTTTTGTTAAACACGAAGAAAGTCCTTGAAGGTGCAAATTAACCAAACTAATCTTTCTGGGAAAAAAAATTAATAAAAAACTTGGACATGTTGCGCGAGAGAGAGAGGGAGAGAGAGAAGAAGAGATTTGTTTTTTTTTTTTTTTTTTGAAGCAAATTAACATGGTAGTAGCCATGTGAATAGATAGAAAACTCAACAAGAACACAGAAGCGCGGTCACGTAACTTGCTGCAATAGATATTCAAGAAAAGATGGGGAGGAAGGAAAAGATCAAGACACCCAGTTAATGGCGACAGCAAGTTGCAAGAAAAACAAAATGCAGACGGCGATGATACATGCTGGGAATATTGCAATAAGCTTAATTAAGAGCTAGCGGTTAAAGCAAGTAGAATGCTACCAGAATTAAGGAAATGAAAAGCAGCAGCAGCAGCAGGAAGGATCATGAGAGTAGCCAAGGCATCAATTTGCAGTAGCTAAATCAAGATCTTGAAGACAATAGTTCTTGAGATGACTCACAATGGTTGAATGGACTGCTTGGCTGGCTGGTGTAATGTGTTTTTTATTGGCTCTTTACTGTTTTTTCAATCTCCCAAGCAACACATTTTTTTAAAAAAATTTTAACTTTAAATTAATTTTATTTTGATATTATTTTAATGGACAGTTATTAAAAATAATTTTTAAAAATTAAAAAATATTATTTTAATATATTTTTAAATACAAATTACTTTAAAAAACAACTATTAAAATACTCACAATCATCCACAAAATTTTTAATCAAAATTAATACATCTTCAAAAAAACAAAAAATGAAAGAATAATATTCTTTAATCAAAAAACTGTCTTCACAATATCATAAGCAGTCAACGGGGTGACTTGCTCACTTGTTAAAATGCTACACACGCATCTTTCATTTAATTATCGTTGTTATTATTTCTTTTTTTATTCACAGGAAACACGGGCTCCAAGGTTCCCTCGGACCAGGACGGCAAATAAGAATAATAATAATAGGAAATGGACGGCCGCTCAACGAATTCGACCGCCCCGAGAGTGACCCGAAGACGAGGAAAATGACGAGACAGAAGAAGATGTTGATAATGACAGGTTACTCCCTGAACCTCCAGTCCCGAAAAGCAAATCTGACAGGTAATTCTCCAAATCATCAGGTGCAAATCTGACAATCCCTTCCTTCCTCGCCACCAATTGCCGATACTTGCCATAAAATTCCCGGTATACCGGTACAAGCTTTCTGGCAACCGAAACTTTTATCTGGTCTCTCAGTTTGGAATCGGAGACAACCCATGAAGCTTGGTTGTTATAAGCCTCTTCGAAAGAAGAATTAAATCTCTTAAAACACTCAGTGACTTGAGGGGTTGTCATCTGATTATCATTAGCATCCGGTAGAGCAGCAAAAACTTTGCTCCATCCCATGCGTTCATAATTGGACGCATATTGCCGTACCTTTTCCTCGTGCTTCTCCATCCATTCATCACCAAGGAGTAACTTTAGGTTGGATTTCTGGACTTTGTTTACCACATATTGAAGATTGTTTGCGAGGAATAGATACGAGAGTGCCACATCTTTGTACATCTCAGCTTTGCCGTCGAGTTTGCATAGCATAACAAGAATCAGCCATGCTAATCTTATTGATATAGATGAGGTACTCGTGCCATCAGCGGACACGGGGCTACCGAAGTATGCTTCTGGTAAAGGTGATGGTACTGTTAGAGGCCAATCAGCAAGGATGTCGGTAAGTACGCCACTGTAGTCAGTGAGGAAAGTGATGTAGTTCATTACGTAACGTGTTAGAGGATGAATGCCACCACCAGGCACTGCTGCTTTTGAGTTGAATTTTGAGATTGCAGTCTCGAATTCTGTTAGAATTGCGCAGACTGCCTCCCCGAGCTTGTTTAGTGAGTTAATGACCTGTTGTCTGATGGTTGAGGTTGATTCTAAATCAAAGATGGGTTCGATTTCAGTCCAGAGATCGGCGATTGCTTCGTAGAGGTCAAGGGCGCGGAAAATTCTCTCAGGAGCTTTCTTGCACTTGGCTACGTTTTCAGGGAATACAAAGAGAGACAAGGCACCTTCTCTTGTTATATCGGCAAAGCAGGACTCTTTCAACGAAGGAGAAGAAGAAAAAACCTTGTCACAGAGAACTCTTTCACCATAAAATAGAGTTTTAACTGCGACCTTGACTGCATTTAACCAGGTCTTGATTTTAACTTCCAGAACCTCCCAGTCCATCTTTTGAATCTGTGCCAAGCTCAACCTGCTTTCAACGTTCAGATGATACAAGGCCTCGTCAACAACTGATTTACGAATGATCTTGAATATCTTGACACATTCTTTTCCATAACCAGCACCAATCATGCATTCAGCAATCGCCTTCAAATCTTTCATGGCATCCATGGAAACGAGCTCTCCTTCAGATATGGAATCTTCTCCGACTCTTGACAATTCGTCCTCCTCAGACTCATCCTCAAATTCAGAAACGCTTGATCTTGACGTTCTGGACACGGATTCAGGATCGAGATGCTGCCTCCTGGACTTCAAAATGATGTAAAACTCCTTCTCGAGTCTCTTCATGGCAATTTGCATGAGATTTTGAGCGAGAACCAGCTTGTCCGAGGTGGGGTCTTGGGAGATGTAATATTGCATGGCAGTCTGGAGGTCTTTGATCGAGTTCAGGTACTGTTGGGCTTCGTAGCGATTATCTGATGCGAAGAGATTGGCGACGTCGACACAGTAGAGGCTGGAGGAACGGGAGGCATCCCACTTAGAAATGAGTTCTCGCGCATTCTCGACATTGTCATCCATTAATGTATCTGAGAATGTGTGGCGATGAGGTGTAGATCGAGTAGGTGACGTCGAAGGTGATGGTTTGAACAATATAGTCCTCATACCTTTTCTAGGCATATAAGATATCAAAATCAATTACACCTTGTCTAAGAAAGAGCAAGAGATGAGAACACTTGATTTCTTGCTGAGTTGAGAGAGAGAGAGAGTCTAGTTTCGAGAGAAGTTTTGATTTGGTTACAGATACATCAGTGAAGTGATATTTATAGAGGCGAGGCATGTTGGAAGCCACGCAAATAAATTAATAGGATGGAAGATGGTTTGAAAATGTCTACGAATCCACGCGTTATTATTCTGTCTGTATTTGAAATGGCCTTTCGCTTGGAGAGATGCAAACTCTGGATTATATATATATATATATATATATATATATATATATATATATATAATACACTACGACTACGTATGATGAAAGAGATGATTGATTCTGTCGTGGAAAAAGAAAGTGTTAGGAAACTCCAGCAATGGCCAAGAGAAATGTAAAAAAAAAAAAGAAACGCAGAGAGAAACTTAGAAAATTTTAGTATAATAAATATGACATCTATTACTGCTTCAAACAGCATGCCCATTCCGTAACTCGAAGTTTTTGACGTATTTGAAACCGTGGAATAGGTCTCCAATTCAGTAACTCTCCAGTATTTCTTCTAGCCCTTTCAAGAAATGAAGCCGTCTTGGTTTCCTTCGTTGCGAAACACCCCGTTGCCAACCTATGTTGCTCCTTGCGTAATTTATTTTATGTTGTTTTGTTTGTTAATGTAACAGTAGTTGTTTTTTAAAATATTTTTATTTAAAATTATATTAAAATTAATTTTTAATACTTAAACATTAATAGAATAATTTAAAAATATTAAAAAATTAATTTAAAAAGTTTTAAATTCTAAGATTATGATTGTTTTTGTGTTGAATGTATCTTTTTAATGCAAGAAACAATTTCATTTTTACTTGATAGTTCAAAAAATATTTATAACACTTGAATTAATCTTATTTTTTATATTTAAGATCAAAAATTAATTTTACAATGATAATATTTATAAGTAACACAATATCTATTATACAAGTATTAAATATTATTTTGTAATGTTTTCTAATAACTATGTCATCCACTTTCTCAGGGAAATCTTACAAAACCCCTCCTCTCTTTGGCATAGCTGAGGTTTCCTTGTATATTTGTTGACCCACACCAATTTTATATGTCTAATTTGTTGAAAATATAAGTTTATTGACTGACAACCGGTCAACCGGTTAAATCCATATAATTACTTTTCCTGATCGGATTAGGATTGATTACTTAAATCTATATAATCATTTTTTCTAAATAGGTTATGTTTTTTATTTAGTTTAATTTTTTATTTATTTAGAACGATTAAACTTATAAATTCATAATCGGAAGCATAAATATAAGTGTAAAACATATAGTTTTCCTTTTTTAAATACATTGGGAGAAGAACATCTTTCCCCTTTTTCCTTCTATATTATGATATTTTCTGACCATGTCGTCCCCTTTCTCCCCAGATCCCACTCGCAGCTCTTAAATATGCCACCATTCATGCTCTTTTTTTCATTTTCCTTCTTCAGTAATCTACACTTTCCTTTTCCTTTTTGTGAAAAAGATGCTTTGGTTTTAGAGACAGGAAACTTGACGCAAAGGTACGGTCAAAATAATGGGTTTGAAGAAGCACAGAAAGCGGCACGCTCCCTGTGTACGAGGTCATCGGAGAGAGAACAATGAATTTATGGTGATTAAATTGCTGTTGTTCTTTCATTCTCCACTGACGGGCTATTCCAAGATGGCAAGTGCTGGGGTAGGGTTAGACGGCAAGTTTGACCAAACCCACAAGATTAAAGCAAATAGTAAGCTTTTCCTCGTTTGCCTGAATTGTTCCTTTGTTCAGCTTACTCTTCAAAACAACATCTCTATTTGATCCCATTATATATATTGCTTGAAATAACAAAAAGCTCTGGGTTTTGAAAATTCATTGGCTTAATTGAGAGATAGACTATTAATAATTTAATATTGTTGAATTGTTTTATTCGTAACGGAGCAGCTGACTAAT
>Ga0325410_1008983_pt1 | contig 10754 bp, 4 predicted proteins | sample PopdelMetagenome_16_FD_206182 | JGI IMG/M metagenome (GOLD analysis project Ga0325410, IMG submission 206182) | Populus deltoides microbial communities from Bellville, Georgia, United States - Xylem-PdIQD-R3 | ecosystem: Host-associated > Plants > Phyllosphere > Stem > Wood/Secondary xylem...
AGCATGGGTGGAGTTGATTTTGTTTTACCACAGAATTGAATTAGACACAATCTCTATTTTTCCCCTCTCATCTCCATCCCTGTTTGTGGGCTCCTTTTCTTTTGCGGCGCAAATCAACGGGGTGCCATGCCTGGCATCAATTTATCAGGCACAGTTCTGGCAGATCTCAAACCTGCAATACACGCTTTCTGATCTGCAACCAGAAAGTTAGGTTGCCTTCATAGCCATGCATCCGTTAATATTGGCCAGCTGTCGACACAAGAAATGCTATGAATTAACGTGTGCATGTCACATCCACAACGACAAAAAAACGATTTGTGTCCCAGATTTTCTGCTATTGTTAGCTTTACTCAGCGTGCATGTTGATTGTAAACTAATATTGTAAGAAAATATTAATTTATGGTCGAGCAGAGACGCCATGGCTGGAGTTGCAAGTTGTTGTTACATTCAGAATCTTACATTGGTTGCACATTACGACATGGATACACATATGAGTGCTCGTGATCTTTTAACATTATTTTAGATATTGAAAGATTAAATATTGCAATATTCTCACATGAGAAAAACTTTCAGTGCTCTCGATAATGTCCCAACGCGAGCTTTCCCTTTCTCTCGTTAGAAATTAAGAAAAATGGGAAGCTTGTAACTGGAAAAAATAAATAAAAAAGGAAGGTAACGAGGGAGGAGGTGGATGAACCATAGTCATATAATTAAAAGGTCTAGCTAGATATCGTGGGCTCGTTTGCTCAATTTATTTTACCAAAACAATATCGTTTTAAAATGAAATTTAATTGTATAAAAGATTTAGATCTTTTTTTTTTATCAAAATTAATGATTTTTGAATAACAAATTAATTTGAAATGAAAATTAGTTTACTGAGACCGGTTTTACAACCATGCAATGCGATGGATGCAAATAAAACTTATATTTTAGGTTAAAGAAGTCTATATATGTACTTCATGCATGCCTATTTATAGGAAGTTGCAACCTGTAGAGTCCGATCTCGTTGAAAAACGTTGAATCACTCGGTGAATATTGAACTTAATTATGATACACGTAATCTTTTCGATTGACAATTCTTAGATTTCATTCATGATCAATAATCAAAATCCCTTAGAGGCCTGCATAATCAGAGGATGCTTATACTTGTAGTTAACGATTTCCCACGTTTTCAAGCTATCAACCGAATCTTTTGATGTGGCCACATTAGCAAAATTCATTTTTTTTTTTTAAATCTGAAAAGGACATGGGGTTTTATATTGAGACTGTCTCACTAATCTCCTTTATCCATTGAGCGTGCCATATTATTCCAAAAAACCAGCTTTCAATTGTACCCTAAACTTTTCTTTTGATGGTTTATGTCCACAGTCGATCGATCTATACATTGGCTATATCCTGTGTCAGCTTTGTTGACAAAGAGGGGCCTAGCTAGCTAGTAGCTCTGTTCCTATGAAATCTTGTAAAGCAAACTTTAAAAGCATCCCATATATTCTTTTTCGATCTTCATGACAACACTTGAGAAATATTGCACCAGAACTTGAATGCCAAGTGTTCTTTTATGTTGTTGCAACTGGGGAAGGCGCCATAGCACTTGGGATTTCAACAATAGTTCAATTGATCATATATATATATATATATTCAAATAGCAATAGGATTTCATCCCTTTTTTCCACCGAAGTAATTCAGCATGGTCAATTGGTAACAGTACTACCGCACTATGTAAACTGCTACTTCATACTATATCATATTCATCAAGCGTTTATAAATTCATAGAACCTTTTTTATATTGATCCTTTTTTATTTCTCTTCTTAAAAAATTGGAAAGAACATCACCCGAACTGGGTCCTATGCTTCACAGAATCTTCAGTTTTCCATAATCATTTGCAACTTGCAATTAGGGAGCTCATCATTGGTTTTTTTTTAATCTTCCTGTTCAATATATATATATATATATATATATATATAATTTAAGACAACAAGATCTGTTACCAAGTATTGCAAAGCTCAAGCAGCCGATCTTCATTAAGTATTAAGATTGGAAGTATCTGGTATTAATTACAAGGATATATTTTACCCTAAATTATCCAAAGTCCTCACCATGTACACCGACGAGGCTTGATGTATTTTTTTTTTTACATTTTTTTTTTCTGGGAAAGCATAAATGCTATATATTTTGATAACGGTACTGAGTCATCAGCGATCTCATCACATACCAAGATTTTCAAAAGTTTACAATAACCTTTTCTTGAAAAGGGTTCTGATAATGGAATCAAAGTGCAATAAGATTTAAAAAAAAAAAAAAGAAAAGAAAAAGAAAAGAAAGTTTGGAAAATTGTCACGTAAAGTGGAGTAATATTATTTTCAAACCTTCACTTTTACATGCCGCATCTCTCAGGAACCAGTCACCAGCATACATCTCTTTCGTTTCTGTTAATTTTTCTATCAGCAGAGAATTTAGCTCACTGATCATGCCTTGTTTTCTGTATGATGTTTTTCTTATTATAATTATTATGATTTTCGTTGAATTAGATTACGAAATAAGAACAACGTGTGATCTGGGATAGATATATACTCTTTCAATGATTCTTTTAGTGTTATAATTAGAGCCAAAATTTAAGTATATACTCTCCCTCGATCTCTGTCTCTCTACACAGAGATAGAGAAAGAAGGGAGTTAAACAGAAGAAGGGCGATTATATTCCTTAATTTCTTGAGCTGCCATTGTTGACTGAAATGTCATCAATAACATAGTAAAAGACATTAAAATTAAAAGAAGAAATAAGAAGAAGAAGAAGAACACTATTCCTGTAGCTTGTTACTCACTGGTAAATCTTAAAATAAGAGATACGATGCCAAAATATCATTCTTGTCAGCCATGTATCTATAATCTAGCTATACGATATGAAAATCTTAGGATAATGATTGAAATAGTATATGCATTAATTAATAAATTAATAATCAAGTAATATTATAGGGAGCTAATGTCTTGTTCATAGAAAAATGATTTCGATAACAACATCTCGAATTAAGAACAAGCTTCCAAGGAACATTAGAGAATGCCACGTTGGCTTGGAAGTCGTTTTTGACACTTGGTTGACAGGGTTTGATAGGGTAATGTTCATAACTTATAGGGACCACTTTGTAATTTACAGGCCTTGAGAGGGCGTGTGATTGCTGTGATTGGTATTGTGTGTGACACCAAACATGTCCCATATACAGAGAGCCCATAACTTATGGAAGTGAATCAAGTATGAGGACACCATGGAAAGGAGGGCGTGATCATCATCATCATCCTCATCATCAGAGAGAGAGAGAGGGGGGGAGAGAGGGGGGGAGGGAGAAAGAGGGAGGGAGGGAGGGGATCGATGGAATGAAATTATTGGTCTCTAAGGAGGAATATCAAGCCGTCACTCTTTGTATAAACATCATCCACACTCCTAACAAATAAAAATTCCCACCTTGGCAAAAGCCCTAATACTACAACTCACCAATCATTTGTATCTTTGCCTTGCTTTGGATTGTAATGATTTTTAATTTTAGAATGATCTCTACGTCACCATGCCCATGATGTGCACCTTAAAAATGTGGACTCACCGCGTTCACCTCCCGTTGATTTAGGGTTTACAATTAATTCAAACAAAATTATCAACAATAACTTTCCTCGGTGATTGTAAATTATTAAGACCCTTGTCATTGTACTTGCTTGGTGACTTCATTATAGAACTTCATCATCATATATAGTTTTCTAATTGATCTGTATGATTCTATTTCATTAGTCTAGATAGATCAAAATTAATGTCTTAATTTGGCTAAAGAAACAAAAATAACAATATAAAATAGAATTTTTTTTGTGATTTTTTCTTGTAATAATCTTAAACTAGGAAGCACATGAACACATGTTTTTTTTTTTCCCCTTCATCATTGCCATCTTCTGTTTTCAAGACAATAATAAGACGCTGGCTATCTATATATTTTGAAGTTCAATTTTAGCTCATGAGATAAGTTTATCTCTTTACATTCTCATGACAATTTGCTGATTTTGATTTAAACCTCAGTTCCCTTAATTGCATTTAGTTTTATGATCTATTATATAGCCATAATTAGGTGTTAATTAACCGTGTTCTTCTCCGACAGGACCACTAAGCCTAATTAATGACTGTCGTTTTGCTTTGAGCTTCCATGTCCCCTTAAGGTAATGATGTATGCTTGTAATTAATACAATGGAATGGCAAAAACGACCCATCATCATCTAAAGAGGCCATGGCATGTATTTCTTAACCTGAGGCACAAGCATTCTTGCTCGGAATTGAAAGGGCATTCTTGACTTTGTGCGGCATATATGAACATACGCTATAGATTCTTTAGGGGTTTTTTCTTTTCTTTTCTTCCTTCTTTTTTCTCACATGTCATGGTCATATATACAGTGAAAATTACAATGACGTCTCCATTATTTCAATGGCATGTTAAGCCACGGTGACCCCAGTCCAGTCATGATCTACTGCATAATATCCCTCTAATTATTATCATTAGATGATACATGTTGTGACAAACATCCCCTTGTCCTCACTTCCATTATTATTGCCTTCCCAGCATTACTAATCATCTAGAAAACAAAATCCACACCAAATTAATTAGTTGAGTTCACCGTATAAAATGTATCGATATTGGGCCTAATATCCTCCATCACCAGTGGCCCCCATATCCCAAAGACAAGCTGTATGGCCCACCTTGCTAATCAATCCAAAAATATTCCTCCGTGATAAAAAAATTGAACTGATCGGACTCTCACCTGATATATACATATCAATGAGTTCATGATTATGATATTATTATTCGAAATTTCCAGCTATTTATTTTGATTTATTACCCGAGCTGTCTATGTTTCGAGGTCTTAGATCAATCAAATGGTTCACGTGCTTGGGACAATTTGTTTTGGGGCGTTTTATCGAGCAGGTGGCCCTCCTGATAGAATGATCCTACCAATTTATTATTTAAGAACACGTACCAGCAGCTACCATCGTTAATTGATCATGACCTTCGATTTAATCAATTCACAACTTAATCTCAACCGATCATAATACATACAGCTTATTAACCAGAATTAACTAAAATACCATCAGCACGATAAAATTAATACAGGTATTCTAGTACTCTATACATAATTAACCGTATTTTTGTTCTTGCTTTTTTAAATACTCAAATATTATGCATGGTTTAGCACACTAAAAATATTTTCCCCGTGAGTTCCATCTATATATCTTGAGTATATTATATGCGCGCAATGATCTAGATGTGAAATGGAACATTATATAGTGCTGTCCATTTAATTTTTGTCCTTTTTTTTATATTCTCTTCGATGCAATTATTATCATTAATTAAACAATTTAGAAAACTTAATTAGGGTTACAAAAATGATGGCCATATATAGAAATTATTACCCTTTGTGCTTCCTTTTGCATAAATAGTATTGCTAGGAAAATAATCATAGTTTTGTTGAATTAAAGTAAAGGGATAAATCTTTATATTATAAATAAAAAAAAGGGGTGTTTTGGAAGGCTTCTCTAATAAAAAAAGCTATGGATTTTTGTCAATATTTGATTTAATTTCACCACTCCCTTGAAAGATTTCTTGTAACTTTGGTTTTTCATGAAACTTCACACTATAACTAACTAGTTGCACAAGCATGGCCTGCTACTATAATTAATATTATAAGAAATACTGAGAGGCAAAGGCACTTGCCATCCTAACTATGTATATAAACACACAACACCAACCTTTCTCCCACATATCTTATTCTAAAATTCCAAAACAAAGAAATCAAAGCTTCTTCTTTTTTCCCAAATACATTCCAATTATATTCCCCCACCACATCTTGTCTAAAATTTGCTAGCTCCTTGCTTTAGCCTTAATTAGTGCTTTAGAATTTTCCTTTCAAAAGACTATATATCATCATGGGGCTAAGAGACATTGGAGCAACACTCCCTCCTGGTTTTAGGTTCTATCCTAGTGATGAAGAGCTCGTTTGCCATTACCTCTACAAAAAGATCACAAATGAACAAGTCTTGAAGGGTACTTTGGTGGAAGTTGACTTGCATACTTGTGAGCCATGGCAACTTCCTGGTATGTATCTAATACAGGTCTCCTTTTAATCACTAATTTATTTCCACCTGTTTCTTCTTAGGTTTTCCTGCTTCTAATCTCGCCCCACCTTTCATTTCCAATTTGAAGAGGATACTTTGCTTAATCGATCGTGTAATAACTCATCAATAATATTATTCATGCATTGTTTAATTAATCGATGATAAAATTCAAAAAACCAGGATTTCTGTGCTCGGTTCAGCACAGCTGCAGACATACAGAAAATGAAAAAAAAAGACTTGAGTTTCGGTATCACAAGGAAGACGAACAGACACACATGTCTGGTGTAGTCTCTGTTTATTCTTTAAAAACGATAACACACACACATGCATAGTGAGAAGGGGGGGAGGCTCTTAGCTATGAAAATCGAATGATAATTAATGCCAAACAAACTTCTTAATTAATATAAATTCACCATTTAGTGCGTAGTTGAATTGGTGGCCAAAGATAAGATAAAAATAGTTGGCCAAATAATATTCTATGGTATTGTTTTTTATTTTTTTTACCCTTTTTTAATATATTTTCAATTAATTCTTTTGGTAAGTGGTAGGCAAAGACAAGGATAAAGGTCATAGAAATATAATGGCTACAAGAATCCTAGCAAGTCCCAAGTTAAATTCGTTCAGTCTTATCAATGTCTTCTCATGATGAGCAGGCAAATTATTTATGCATATTAAACATGGTAATTAAATTAACTTCTCACAAGTTGGGATTCATCGTTCCATATATATATATTTTTTTCTAGTTTTTAGTACTCATATATTCCTTATATAACTTACATGCATGTGTTCATGTCTGATCACTAAGCATTTGAATCCAGACTTTCTTAATTCAGAAGCAAATTCAAGAAAGACTGACTTCCCATTGCTTTAAGGTCTCTTTTATAGTCTTTTGGTAAGTTGTAAGCAACGACAAGGAAAAAAAGGTCACAGAAACATATAATAAGGGCTAGAAGAATCACCTGGCAACTTAATTTCAGATTAAATTCTTTCAGTCCCATCAATTCCTTTTTTCTGAGCAGGCAAAATATTTATGCATATTAAACATTAGGAACTAGCTCTTCACAAGTTATTACCAAAAAAACTAAAGTATTCACAACTTGGGATTCATTGCTATACTTTTGTCTTCTATATATTTTCCGGTTTTACTACTCATTAACTTGTATAAATGTGTGCTCGTGTGACCTTTCTTAATTTAGAAGCAAATCAAAGAAAGCCTGACTTGATCATATGGCTACTGTAAGAACTTAGGTCATATATATCACTTATTTTTGGGGATATGCTTATCCTCCTCAGTGTTTTCCTTTACGGCTAAAAACACTGTAGGCAAGTACGTGTTCCATGGGCGTGTCCATGCAAGTGGTTAGCTATAGTCCTGTTCTTTTTTTCTTTTTCTTTTTTATTTTTTTATTCTGTACATGGGGGCAATTTGTATGGTCATGTGAAGCTTCGATGTCCTATGTCCCCTGCTATCTTCCTAAGAATTTAGTGCACTTCCTATGTATCTGGCCTAAGTGTCATAACTGGTTCGTTCACACACACACGCATATTGGTTCATGATAAGCTTGTCTGAAGCTGCACATGGGATCAGATAAAATTATCGTCTTCTTTTAATGTTCCTACCGTCTCCTTCTTCTGCTTTTTCTTTTTCTTTTTCTTTTTCTTTTTCTTTTTCTTAGAGGATAATTCGATCCTCTCCTACCGTCACCGTTTTTAATTATTTCAAAAAAATTAAATCTCAAATCATTGATTATTAGTACAAACCACACATGATACAAGTTAATTACAAGAACATTTGAACAAACACATGAACGGGTATGCGTGGCCTGTCCATTTTCTTGTTAGTACTTCCCTAATGGAAATATATATGATTTTCCATTTTCCCTATTAATTTTTAGAGAAATATAAAGTTTTTATCTAGATTTCTACAAAAATGCTTTGTACGTAGCCATATATATATATATATCTAACTTGTAAAAATATCATATAAAAAGAGAAGTCTTTCCCCATATATATATATAAGGATATTAAAATTTTTTATAATGCAAAAACTTAAATGATTTTGGCTTTTATTGCCTTACGGTGCAAGGGACCTGTTATTGTTTATCCGGGAGGCTTCAGGAGTCAAACTATAAGCCAATGCTTGCTTGCCTACTATTTATCCTACCGAAATTAGTAATTTCCATTGATTTTTCCAAAAGCAACCAAGTAAAATGGGATCAATAATGAAGGCCACTTGTTCCCTTCCCCTTAATTAATTTTCAAGGCATGATGATGATTTCAGCAGAGTATCTTCCAAGAAAGCATTGAAGAGTTTCATTTTCACATATTTATTTCTGCATGCATGCTCTTTGAAATTATTTCTTCCCAGTTGAATTATATTTGATGCTAAATACTCGGTAATTAGGCTTCTTTGTTTGTTTTTCCCCCAACCATGCATGGCCTCCCAGCCTTTGCCAGCTCGTTAATTAACTATTCTATTCTATTTATAAGAAATTATTATTTCACATAATTCATATAAAAGGCAACATGCATAAACCCGACAACTTTATAGTTGTGTTTAATTATTTCATTTCATGCTAGTTTTTCTTCTTCTTTTTTAAAAATAAATAAATTAGGCACACATACGTAATTGAACGCTAGCTTTAGATGTAACTATCAACCATATATATGCACCCTTCTGTCTCCAATAATAAGTGAATAGTATTCAAGTAATCAGATGATTAATTTCATGTACAAGATGTAGCAAGTGAATAAACCCCAACCAGACACACACACACACACACACAAGAGCGGAGACGTAATTTCATGTACATGAAGCATTATTTTATTTTATCCGTAGTTACAGCTTGCTAATTGAACTTACCCAATTACATATATTTGTGGGATTTAGAGGTGGCTAAGCTCAATGCAACTGAGTGGTATTTCTTCAGTTTCCGGGATCGAAAGTACGCCACCGGATTCAGAACCAATCGTGCTACAACAACTGGATACTGGAAGGCTACAGGGAAGGATCGTACCGTTTTGGACCCTACAACTCGTGAAGTTGTAGGGATGAGAAAGACATTGGTTTTCTATAGGAACAGAGCTCCCAATGGAATCAAAACTGGTTGGATCATGCATGAGTTTCGTCTTGAGGCCCCACATATGCACCCTAAGGTACTGTGCTTTCTGCTTCACGATTTGACACCTTGCTAACACTTTCGAACAAGCTTGACAAATATTTGACATAGGTGACATCGATCAACTCCTTTATGTTTACTAATTAAAGTTACTTTTTTGTGATCACAGGAGGACTGGGTGTTGTGCAGAGTATTCCACAAATGCAAAGCAGAAGATTACAACGCAAAATTCAGCCCACAGCTTATGTTCGAGACCACAACTAGTAGCGGCACTGTAAACTTAGCAGCATCACCTTTAAGTACTGATCATCAAACTTTGCCTTGTGGGTACCAGCAAATGACATCATTATCATCAAACCCACCCCATCAAAACCAAGACCAAAGCTCTTTGCTAAACCTTCTTCAGCTTTCTCAGGACAGGAACGCCAACCCCAATATTAGCACCGACATCAGCTCCAAAGCGGTTGATGAGTATGCCTTCTTGTGGGATGACATGAACTTGGAAGAAACTAGCTTGGGAGATGGGGTGCTGGCTTCAAACCTGGAAGACATGAGATTTGAGATTGATCATAACAGCATGGTCTTCATATGAAAATATTACTATTATTTACATAAATCTACTTATGAAATCAAGGATGTCAACCATTTGTTGATTAATGATGTACGTATTTGTTGTGTTTGGATTATTTGAGGGACAACTCAATGTTTGATTGGATCAGACGTTAGCTAGGCAGATTGTGCAAGTATACCGTTAGGGTTTATTTATTTTTTGCATACAGTATATCTTTGGCATCTTGTACAAATTATAGTATATGTTAATAATATTCTTTAATTGGTAGCATCGGGCCAGATTAATTTTTCTTAAGGCCAGTTTTTAGCTGTCTTTGCCTAACATTTCCTTGTGCGTGTGCTTGGTAAATCTTTCTTTTTCTTCCTTTTTAATCAAAGAAAGAATTGCTTCTTCCGACAGATATGCACTAGTTTATAAAGTGCCGGTTGAATTTAAAAAAAAATAAAAAAAATTACGCGTAATAAAAAAATATTCAGGAAATTAAAAATTATTTAATATTTTTATTAAAATCAGCTCATCGAATTAACTTTAAAACTTCTTAACTGACTGACTCAACTACAACATAGACATTATATAACTATATATTAAAAAAAGTTTGGATTTTTCTTTTAAATAAGACCTCAGAGTATAGTTTTGTATCACTTCCATTCAATTTTAAATAAACCTTCCTCAACTTGATCATGGGTAAATCTACCAAGCCTAGGGATGGCTGGATTCAAAACACATCTACCAAATAAATACCTCCTTAAGTGTATCTAATTTATTTGTATTACGTTTTCGAATATGAGTACTCACTTTCGCTCTAGTTCTTTCTCTTAAATTTAAAGAAGCTAAAGCCTAGCTTAATATTTTAAAAAATTATTTACAAACAGTGATAATTTTATTTTTCTATTCAATAAATTTAATACTAGCTATTAAAAGCATC
>Ga0325410_1008985_pt1 | contig 10752 bp, 4 predicted proteins | sample PopdelMetagenome_16_FD_206182 | JGI IMG/M metagenome (GOLD analysis project Ga0325410, IMG submission 206182) | Populus deltoides microbial communities from Bellville, Georgia, United States - Xylem-PdIQD-R3 | ecosystem: Host-associated > Plants > Phyllosphere > Stem > Wood/Secondary xylem...
TGGCAGAATTCAGATGTCATCTTTGAAAAATCATATCTCCCTCATATGACATCGGTTTTGGCTGAAATTTGGAGTGTTTATAGAAATTTGAGTCATGAATCTAAAAAAATTGAGTTTGCATCAATTGGACTTCTGTAGCTCTAGATATTCAAGTTGGAATAGCCAAAGGTCAACATTGGCAGATTACGAGATTTGACTTTGAAGGCTGCGATTTCCATGCTCTTCCTTATTTTATTTTCTTGCCTTAGATTTCCAGAAAGGTATGGATGTTGGCTTTTTAATGCCACTGGAATCACTTCATTTCAACCTCTAGAGCTCACGCTCTGCACAAAACATCGACTGAAGGTCAAATCTGCCAATTATCTTCAATTTACTCCTTTTTGCATCTTTCATCCAAAAGTGCCTTCAAAACATAAAATAAAGAATATCAAGGCATTTTATATATAAAACTTAGGCAAAATACTAGTTAAATGTGGGTGAAACTATTGAATAATATGGTTGCATCAAGAGGGTATCTATTGCTATATTTTCCTTTCCCAACCTGTATTCTATCTCATAATCATACCCCATCACTTAACTAACCACTAATGCTATATAGGAATAATTATTTTTTGATCCAAGAGATATTTAAGACTTATGTGATTAGTGCGAGTCTTAAAATGTTTTCCCCATATGTAATGCTTTAATTTAGTGATTACATGCATGATAACTAACATCTCTTCTTCATAAATAGACATTGCTTGTTGTTTAGGGCTTAGATATTTGTTGATGTAGGCAATAAGATGTCTATCTTGTATAAGTACTACTCTCACCCCCACTATAGACGCATTTGTTTCTACAATGAACAATTTATTCAGGTCTGGTAAGGATAAGATTAAAGGCTTAGTCATCAATTCTTTGCGCAAGTTGAAAGCTTTGGTAGCTTTATGATCCCACATAAAAGCATCCTTCTTAAATAGCTATGTTAAAGGTTTACAAATGGAATTGTACCTTTTAACAAATCTTCTATAGTAGCTTGTAAGCCTTAAAAATCCTTTTACTTGCCTCAGGTTCTTATGTAATGGCCAATCGAGTATAACTTTGATTTTATTGGGGTTGTAGGAATTCCATACTTAGATATAATGTGACCTAAATATTCTACTTGTTCACTGTAAAAGCTACATTTACTTGTCTTAGCAACCAACTTATGTGCTCTCAACAATTCAAAAACTATCTTTAAGTGTTTATAGTGATATGTATTGTATACCAAAATATCATCAAAAAACACCAGAATGAATTTTCTGAAGTGTTCTTTAAAAACCTCATTCATCAAACTCTAAAAAGTAGTTGGGGCGTTGGTTAGCCCAAATGGCATAACCAAGAACTCTTAGTGGCCATTATATGTTCTAAAAGCTATTTTCAATTCCTCCCTAGAAACCATTCTAATATGGTGATATCCAAATCTAAGATCAATATTTGAAAAGATAGCTGCTCTTATCCTTTAGTTCTACCACATGAATTAGGTATTTGTCCTTGATGGTGAGTTTGTTCAAGGCCTTATAATCCATACACAACCTCCAGGTAGAATCCTTTTTCTTAACCCGCACTACTGGAGAGGCAAAAAGACTGTTACTAGACCTTATAATTCATGTTCCAACATTTCTTCTACCATTTTTTTTCTAAAACATCCTTCTTCAGCCCCGAGTACCTGTAGGGTCATAAATTTATTGTTTGGCTTATTTCCTTCAAAGGAATATCATGATCAGGAGAGGGTAATCCTTCAGGCTCTTTAAATTTGTCCTGGTAATTCTCTAGCAAGGATGTTAATGTTGTATCACTATTATGATAAGAAGGTGATTTAACTTTTAAAGAACTAAAAGAATGGTCATCCTCTTCTAATATTCTTAAACTGCATAAATAGAATTCTGCCACCTGTTTATGATTCCTCGATAAACAATTTAGTTGTTCAAGCTTAATAGCTTGAAATTTGATTGTATTCTCCCTTTTGAGCAATACTATCTGGCCTTGCCAATCAAACGACATCTAAAGATGCTTGTAGTTGCATAGAATGTCCCTTAGCATAGATAACCACTAGATGCCTAACACCATGTCATAATTGTTCAAGTCTATGATGAAAACATCTACTTCATAGTACATCCCCTATATTTACCATTTGAGGCCCTTACAAACTGATTTGCATACCATTTCCCCCCCATTTGCAGCTTGTATAATTATAGAATTGATGGCAGTTAACTCATATTGTAGCCTAAGAGTTAGAGAGGAGTTGAGGAAGTTGTGAGTACTCTTATAATGTACTAGAATATGGAGGGTTTGTTTTTCTATCTTTCCAATGACCTTCATGGTGTGGAACCTTACTGTTCCTTCAAGGCATTCAAAGAAATGTGAGGTATAACTTCTCTAACATGACACCTTTCTTCTTGAATCTCTTAACCCACAACCTCTTCCTCCTCCTTTAGAATACTTAGAGAATATAAATTTTTTTTCCTGTATCTATGACTATGTACGAATTTCTCATCACTTCAAAAGCATAATCCCTTTAGCTTACATTCTTTAAATTCATGTTTTTTAATAGATTTGATAGGTTTAATGAGTGTTTTATTGAAAGAGTTTTGAGTGGTTTTATTTGGCCAATTGGTAAGGTTTGTTTTGGGTAAGTTGGTTGTTATTGTAAAGCTGGTTTTACTAGAGTTTGGTTGCTAAATGGTTTTAGGTTGAATAGAGTGAGAAGTGGAGGAAATTGAGTATATTGATAGATATCCAGAAGTTTATCTATGAGTTAAGGTATTTGCTTGCAACTTAGTAAGGTTTTAGGTTTGTCTAAGATCTTTAGGTTCAAACATTTTCACGTTGTTTTTTATTTCCACTTTAAGACCTCCTAAGAAGATGACTAAGGCTTGTCTCTCCTCTATGCCAACCTTATTCTATAGGATATCAAAGTCATGAATATAGTTATTTAAATCTCCTACTTATTTCAAATCTATCAGGTTCTACATAGAGTTTTTTTATCCCCTAAATCTATAGCAAAGAGCTTCTACATATTCCTCCTAACTCATCCTCTGATTACCTAGGCTTTTTATAAAATTATGATGCTAGTAAAGGGCTATACCATCTAAGTAGTAAGAGGCAAGTTTCAGTTTATTTGAATCATCAATGTCCTCTATCTCAAAATATTGGTTGCATTTATACAACCACCTATGCATATCTTCCCCCTTAGACACTGAAAATAAATGTTTGGGTTTATGTACCTTATAAGCAGCTGGTCTCCCTTCATTAGTATAGCTAGTCTTGAAGGCCAACTCATTCTGGTGAGATGTATGCTTATCTCTGCCTTGGCTGGATTCCCCTAAGATGAGAGGAAACCTTCATTGGTATAGCTAGTCCTGAAGGCTGACTCATTCTAGTGAGATGTATGTTTATCTCTGCCCTGACTGGATTCTTTTAAGACGAGAGGAAATCTTTGTATGAGAAACTCTATCTATTATGTCAAGCCATTGATCATATTCTCTATGTCACCAATCTAAGCTTAATGATTGTCAATGGTATGGTATAGCTTTTGGTCTTATTCCTTTATGAGTGTTACTAGCTGATCATACTTTTGGCTGGCTTCTCTTTTTTCCAAGTTAATAAAGTCTTTTAGCCTTTTTAATCTTAGCTACTTTTGTGTCAGGTGCTATGGTCCTAGTCCAAGGAAGGTCTGCTCTGATACCACTTGGTATGATTTGAATGAAAATGTTACCAACGGTTAAAGAATCTAGTGAGGAACTGGTTTTTTAACAATGGTTAATGAAATCAGGTAATAAGGATAAAACAAGAAGAAGAAGAAAAAGAAAGGAAAAGTTGATAGAAATGGAGTGATTCATCCAAATCTCTCTCTCTCTCTCTCCATGCATTCATTATTTTTCTCTCTATTTTTCATATTCTATTACAATCAATATATAACACAATAATTAATTTGCCCAAAATTATAGGAATAACAAGCTTTATTACACGTGTTCTTCATGAACACTAAAAACATGATAGTTAAACAATGCATTTGATGCCTTAGTGGATTCCAACAATGGTGATAATTTCAAATTGCCAAAGCCTTTATCATCTCTTGTTCTTTGTCTCTTGCCACATTAGTAGTTGCAATTCGTGACAATTTTAACGTTAAACATCATTTGAATTTCTATGGATTTATACCCTAATTTTATGAAGTTAAAAAATCTTTAAAAGTGAGATGGTGCAAACGACATGGTCTTAGTCTAAGAGAATTAACATAGTTAGGCCTTTTTATTTTAGTGTCTCTCCTAGAGAGTAAATAGATACATGGAAAGCCATCAGTGATTGAAAACTTGGTTGATGATTATGATGTTCATTCATGTTATTGATCTTGCAATTTCAGATCTCAAGGCTTATATGTTATCAAGTCATATAGTTAAATGGATAAATCTACAACTGCTTGATGCCCTCCAAAAAAGCACTGATTATATAAAGGTTAGCATGATAACAAATCAATATCATATGAATGGCAGAAAAGCGACCAGAAAAATAATATTCTTGAAGTGCACTTTTCTAGATAATTTAACAAAACTAAATCTGTGACAAATTTTAATGCTCAAAATCACCAATGTAGAATTCATTAATCATGTCAAAAACTCGTGTAGCATGTTGTGGCCTGCAAGTATATACTTTAAAAATGGAAAAAAGGGTAAGGGTGCAAGGCAATCCACTATAGATAACATATGGTATAATGAATGAAGTTGAGAGAATCTATGGACACAACATTAACAGGTAAGATAAAAAAAAGGCAAGAACGCTGTATTTAAGTAAGGAAAACTTCTTGAAAAATGAAAGATTCTATCACATCATATTTCATGGACAAAGAAGAGTATGAATCCAACAATCATTAAGCAACTGGAACTTCATCACAAAGAATAGTTGCAACTTGTGTTGACTAATTACAAAAGTGAAAATGATGTAGAAAATTATGATACACAGGCATGATTATACTATTAAGGCTGGAATATGATGAATTATGAATTTTCAATATATCGATTCAGTTTGTGCATTGGCTTTGTTATTTCTTGAGATGTATTTTTTGAAGGTCAACTGATGCATGCACTTAGTTAAGTGAAAAGCTATCCTACCCCAGCTCAAAATCTGACAATGCTTTACCTAACGATTCTAAATAGTTAAGCTATGCATGAGGTTATTATGGTCCAATCACTACTACAATGATCCTAAATAACGCAGACTCAAGAACAAGGTTGATAAGGTGGTTAAACTGACAAGCATTCTTAAAATACTTGTGGATATAAAACATTTTTATTACTATCAGATCACTTGTTTTTGGATAAGAGTAATTGTATTAAATAAAGGAAACTATACAGAGTATGAGGGACATACCTCAAGAAGTACAAAAGCTTGTTGCCCTGGTTTATTTGACAAAAAATAACAAGGAAAAGAAGCAAAAGCTAAAAAAAAAAAACCGAAAAAAAAACACTATCAGATCACTTGTAAGAAGGAAAACTATTTAGCTGGTAGGTTCATACCCAAGAAATCCTTCAATCGAATCATCTCCAGCATGTGCTAGGATAACATCCTTAACTGGATGTTCTTCTACATATAAGATAACATCATACACCTAAAGTTATAGAAAACAAGTGAGAAAATAAAAAGATAAGAAAATAAAAATTACAGAAATATCATCACAAACTAGGTTCATATGGAGAATTAAGCAGTGAACCCAGGCCATATCTTATCCTTGGTAATGATCCAACAATAAGTTCTCCTTTTATGTAAAGAGACTTCAACTTTACTGAAAGTTTTTGATTCTTAAGAGCAAGAAATAATTTTTCTAAATATAACTTAGAGTTCGATAATAACACTACCAACATAAAAAAAACAAGATCCATGTTGAGCAACGAAATATATTTCGAACAGGAAAAAAGAACTAAAATATAAGGCATGTATGTGAATCAAGTCTTCATTCATAAATCACAGTACTTTTCATATACTAAAGTTGATCACTAAAACTTAAGATATATAATATCAAGTCATAATAATTAAACAACTTATATACATATTATATGCATAAGCACCCATGCCTCCCCCTTCCCAACCCATGCTTCCCTTGTCTTGTTCCCAGTGAACAAAAATATAACAAAAAAAATTTTAATGAATGAACTATTTCAGTTCGAAACTAAGAAAAAAAGTATATTTTGAAACCCAATAATATGCATTAATGATAACTTGCTTTCTAATTGATAGGTGTCATGAATACAACTGTAAGTTCTTAGACAACCAATTCAACCTTCCATTAAATGGTTAACACATGATGAAAAGGGCTACTTTATGTGAAAATATTGTAAGATAGGATTGTTTTCCGAATGTTCCCTTCTCTGTTCCCTACTTCAGAACTACCAATTGATAGGTGTGATGAATACAACTGTAAGTTCTCAGACAACCAATTCAACCTTCCATTGAATGGATACCACATGATGAAAAGGGCTACTTTATGCTTAAATATTGTAAGATAGGATTGTTTTCTTAATGTTCCCTTTTCAGTTCCGTATTTCAGAACTGCCAATTGATAGGTGTCATGAATACAACTGTAAGTTCTCAGACAACCAATTCAACCTTCCATTGAATGGATAACACATGATGAAAAAGGCTATTTTATGAGCAAATATTGTAAGATAGGATTGTTTTCCAAATGTTCCCTTCTCAGTTCCCTACTTCAGAACTGTCGATTGATAGGTGTGATGAATACAACTGTAAGTTCTCAGACAACCAATTCAACCTTCCATTGAATGGATACCACATGATGAAAAGGGCTACTTTATGCGTAAATATTGTAAGATAGGATTGTTTCTGAATGTTCCCTTCTCAGTTCCATACTTCAGAACTGTCGATTAATAGGTGTGATGAATACAACTGTAAGTTCTCAGATAACCAATTCAACCTTCCATTGAATGGATACCACATGATGAAAAAGGCTACTTTATGCGTAAATATTGTAAGATAGGATTGTTTTTTGAATATTCCCTTCTCAGTTCTCTATTTTAGAACTGCCAATTGATAGGTGTCATGAATACAACTTATAAGTTCTTAGACAACTAGTTTAACCTTCCATTAAATGAATACCATATGATGAAAAGGAAAAGGGCTATTTTATGCCCAAATATTGTAAGATAAGATTGTTTTCTGAATGTTCCCTTCTCAGTCTCTATTTTAGAACTGTCAATTGACAGGTCTCATGAATACACTGTAAGTTCTCAGACAACCAATTCAACCTTCCTTTAAATAGATACCCACATGATGAAAACGACTATTTTATGTGTAAATATTGTAGGATATAATTGTTTTCTGAATGTTCCCTTCTCAGTTCCTTACTTCAGAACTATCGATATAGGTGTCATGAATACAACTATAAGTTCTCAAACAACCAATTCAACCTTTCATTGAATGGATATCACATGATGAAAAGGGCTACTTTATGCGTAAATATTGTAAGATAGGATTGTTTTCTGAATGTTCCCTTCTCAGTTCCCTACTTCAGAATTGCCAATTGATAGGTGTCATGAATACAACTATAAGTTCTTAGACATCCAGTTCAACCTTTCATTAAATGAATACCATATGATGAAAAGGAAAAGGGCTATTTTATGCCTAAATATTGTAAGATAAGATTGTTTTCTGAATGTTCCCTTCTTAGTCCCTATTTCAGAACTGTCAATTGATAGGTCTCATGAATATACTGTAAGTTCTCAGACAACCAATTCAATCTTCCATTAAATAGATACCCACATGATGAAAAGGACTACTTTATGCACAAATATTGTAGGATATGATTGTTTTCCGAATGTTCCCTTCTCAATTCCCTACTTCAGAACTGCCATAATGAGAAATGGACATTTTAATAAAAGGGAATGCCAACAATTAGAAGATACGTCTTCCTTTAAGATGTTAATCCAAATCTATAATTTCTATAAATTTGATAAATGAAACCATGCATTTTCCAGGCCTCAAATGCAACATGTTCCAATCAACCATGTTTAAGGAAAATAAAGCATATGGAAAAGGCTATATCAGATAATTCTCAAATTAACAAATGTCAGCAGTAACGGTTACACTGCAAATATTAAACTAGAGACAACACCTTATTCCCACCAGCATTCGAAAAGCCTTTTCTAATTGAACTGCATTGGCCAAACTTTTAGGAATCAAATAGAGCATATAAAAAAAAGTATGGATTAATGCTTAGAGAAGAAATCAAAAAAGGAAAAGGAGGAAACATTACCTGATTTACAGTTTCTTGGAATCAAAATTAAACCTCCCAATAGGACCCCAAGAGGCATTCAAATGCTATTCTCAAATGCAAAATTAGCCTCTTTTTTTTTCTTCTATCTCTTATTCAAGTGTAGATCACATATATAATTAATAAGTTTCAAATCGGGCATTTAATCTTTAGCATTCTGGAAGTGATTCCAACTTTAAAGAATTTGTCTTTTTCTATTCTACTCCTTGAAAACCAAACAAATAAATTAAGTAGTTGATTACATTAATCTGAAAAGGTATAGCAGTAGTTTTGTTCAGTGTGAAGACAAGATAACAGGTGAAGTTTGAAAGTGAGAACCTGTAAACCTGTAGTGTAGTGGCTGTTCGTTAAGGAAGTAAGGCTGACTGGCTTTATTATTTCTAATTTCGCCGCCGAGATACCATTACAGAACCTTTACTGTTTGTTTAGTACAATGTGAGCGTGTGGCCTGCGAGCGATCTCCTTAATAAGGAATTGGTTATTAGTTATTATGCTAGCTGGCCCGTCATTAGAATTCTTGATAATTAAATTTTAGAGAAAGTTACTCCGATGATTTTTCAAACAAAAAATATATTTTACATTATGTTTTGAATAGGAGTGATCCTTAAAAGTTAATGCAAAAAAATAATTCAATAAAAAAGTATTTATATATTTACAAAATTACTATTATATTTTAAATAATAACTAAAGAGTTCATAAAACCTAAAAATAACAAAAATATCATTAACTAAAGAGTTCATAATTTTTCTAATCTACCCCATTTTGATATGAACAAGTGGTGTAGATTAGAGGAGGTACAAACGGATCCTTATTTTTCATATAGCCACCCTTCATATACTTTGGAAAATTATAAGTTTTATCACCTTAACTTTTGATGTTGTGCTAGTGACTCACTTGAAGTTATGATTGTCACCAGGAAGAAATAGTTATCCCTTAGGATCCTTTAGGTAATAAAGGGTCTAAAATTAAGCTGATATAGTTTGCAAAGAAATCAAGCTTAACCTCAGTATTTTGCTCCAAGTTTACAACTAGAGTTTAGAATTTCCAAAATATGGCAGCAACGACTTCAAATATGGAGAAAATTTGACCAATTGAATTTACAGTCATTTCACTCAATTAGCACATTCTTCCAATGGCAGAAAATAATGATATTTGTTTAAGGAGAGCAACTTAATTTTATCATTTTCCTATCCATTAACTGATATTGATTTCCAAACCAAACTCCTTGCAATGTGATATACACAATGTGGTCGACATTACTCTTCTCCTTATTTACATTGATTACTTCTCCTCATTCACAATATAATCAATATAAATAAGGAGAAGAGTAATGTCCTGATCTTATCGGTAGAAAAACAGGGAAGCATCATATGGATATTGTTGAAAACCTATATGCTGGATATAGGAGCTGAATTTCAGACACGGGAGCTTGCTTAAGGGTATAAAAAGCTTTGTGCAAATGACAAACATAATTTGGATATGCACGATCCTGAAACCTAGGAGGTTGAGTAAGATATACTCTCTCTTGTAACCTATGGGAATATGGAAACAATAGTACCCTTTGTGTTTTGAAAAGTAGCCAAGAAACACACATCTAGTGGATTTGAAATCAAGCTTGGAACAACCAAAATGAGTGAAATATGGATATCAAGCACAACCAAAAATTCATAAAGAAGTATAACATGGTGAATATTTAAACATGAGCTCAGAGGAAGACACTTTTCATGAAGAACAGGAGTAGGTAGCCTATTGATGAGAAAAAATTGTTGTGGTGAAGACTGCAGTTTAGAATTTTGATGGAATAGAAGCAGGGGCCATTAAAGTGAGACATATCTCAACAATATGACGACGACGATGTTCAGCTTTTGAAGTTAAGGAGTTCCAGGACAAGATGAAGAATCCCTTTTGAAGTATAACATAGTGTTTTAAAATTGTATTAACAAATTCATCTCTCTTTGCTTTGAACAATTTTCACTTGAAACTGCATTTCTAGCATTTTGAAAAATTCAAGAAGAATATGAATGATATCTGATTTATGATTCATAGGAAAAAAAGGCAATATGTAGCGAGAGAATTCATTCACAACAATCAAATAAAACTGAAAACCATCATAAGAAGTTATGGGAGCAAGTCCCTAGACATCCATATGAAGAGTATGCGATAGTGTTTCAACATATGTAATTCTCGATGCAAAAGGCAATTTCTTTTGATTTCTCAAGAGTGTAACTTTCACAAAATATGACTTATTTATTCAAGGTAGGAAAGAAAGTAAGTAAGAATTGCAGAATTCTAGAATTGGGATGGCCCAAACGTGCATTCTAGATGGTGCCAAAAACCTTTGTAACTTGGAACGCAACAGGATTGGAATATGTTGGGATGATACGTGATGGTACAACACAACATCAATAAAAACCTTTAAATATCACTCGTCTGGTCTTCATGTCCTTTAT
>Ga0325410_1008989_pt1 | contig 10750 bp, 2 predicted proteins | sample PopdelMetagenome_16_FD_206182 | JGI IMG/M metagenome (GOLD analysis project Ga0325410, IMG submission 206182) | Populus deltoides microbial communities from Bellville, Georgia, United States - Xylem-PdIQD-R3 | ecosystem: Host-associated > Plants > Phyllosphere > Stem > Wood/Secondary xylem...
AAAAATTTTATGTTTTACTGACGGACCATAACCCGTCGGTATTTCACAGAGAGTTGAAAAAAATTTACGGGATTGTGCCACACTCACCGACGGCTTTACCGACGGACCATAACCCGTCGGTATTTCACAGAGAGTTGCAAAAAAATTACGGGATTGTGTCACAATCACCGACGGCTTTACCGATGGACCATAACCCATCGATATTTCATAGAGAATTTCAAAACAATTACGGGATTGTGCCATAATCACCGACGGTATACCGACGGCGTTACCGGCGGAATCACTGACGGATTCACGCACTTCCCGAAGCGCACGCATGTGTGACACGTGTCCGTCTGCACAAATATCGATAGATTTTCCGACGGATCGAAAAGTCTGGCAGGATTTTCGAACTTTTTTTGGTGCCCATTTCAATTAATTTCCGACGGTATTACCGACAGAATTTAATGCCACCGACAACAATTAATTTCCGTCGGTAATACCGTCGGAAAAATTGCTATATATAACCCCCCCATCCTCCCATTTGGTTCATTTTCTTCTCTGCTTCCATTTCTCTTCTCCTCTCCTCTCAGTTTATATTTAGTTTTTAGAAGGGATTTTATTGGTTTGGTGGTAGTTTTAAAAGGTATGTATTCTTTTTTCTTTATCTTTGTATTTTTTTTATTTTAATCATGATTATTTTTTTTTGGTGTCCTTCGTTTTGTGTATTGTTTGTAGATAAAATCTTAAATTCAACACACTATTAAGGTAAGCATTTTTTATTCCCAAATTTATTTTGAATTGATATAGTGTTTTTTAGTTTTGTGTATTGTTTGTTTTGTGTGTATGGTGTTTTATGTAGTGTTTTTTAGTTTATTAATTTTATTTATTAATTTAGGATATTATTGTTTGTATTGCTATAATTGTTATTGTTGAATTTATGTTAAAAATGTTAATTTATATATAGAATTACATTTAATTAGTTTATCTTAATTTAGGATATTATTGTTTGTATTGCTATAATTGTTATTGTTGAATTTATGTTAAAAATGTTAATTTATATATATAGAATTACATTTAATTATTTTATCTTAATTTAGGATATTATTGTTTACATGTCATTGTTATTGCTTGTTATTACATTTTTATATTTATGTGTACCCGTTAATTTCTATTTTGAGGTCCATTAGGGTCGACCGTATTAGGAATGATATTGATTCTTTTACTTGAATATCATTATATGATGTTATTGAATAAAATGTTGTGTTGATGATGATGAGTTAGGTTGAGATCCAGGATGATTGGATCGGGATGTGAAATAAAATTGGAAGTCTAATATGATTTTGTCGATAACTTGGGACCCCCTAGTATAGGGGAGACTCTGTCGAATGTTTTTTAAAATAATCAAAGTTAATTATGTAATTATTCGTATAAATTTGTGTAGATGCGTAGAATGAAATCTACAGCACGTCGTCAGAAGACAGTTGCAGCTAGTTCTTCTAGCAACGAGTAGGACGTATCCTTAGGTGCTGATTACGGCGAGGAATCTACGCCAACTTGTGATGCTACCTCTTCTAGTGCGATTTCACAGTGCAGAAGCGGTGTGCCTTCACAGCGAGGTTAATTCACCTGCAAGTACCAGTCACAATGGAAGGGTGACCTCTCAATGTAAGTTTGTTTAGGTTTTAGTTTTTTTTTATATATATACTTATAACATAATTTATGAACAACTAATTAATATTACTACTTTTATTTAATTTCAGGTTCACAAACATTGAGGCTGCAAGGACTATAACATTGACGTTTAAATCGTCGATGGAGATTCCATTGTTTCAATAGAGCTAGGTTTCCAAACATCCTGAGTGGAAACCTAATATCGATGCATGGTTTAAGCGATTTCAGGTCGGTGTTAATTTTTAATTTCCAACTTATTTTTAATAAATAATTTTTATAATTTTATATCTTGTACTATTTTTATTTTATATGAATTATTTATATACACAGAACAAATTTGAGTGGGATAGGGCGGACAACAATGTTGTGAGGAGGGTATGGAGAATCATGCGGCAACTAGGTAACATCGAAAATAATATTTATTTTTGTTTTATAATTTTATGTTTTAAATTCTAATTTGTTACTATGGAAGTAGGTTGCGTGATTTTTGGTATGACACCCAAAAAATAAAAAAGACAAGTGAGGGATAACGGTCTTGAAGGATGGAATGAGGTGGCGGTTTGGCAGGAATTCAAACTGCCATCGGGGGAAATATGGATGGCATATATTGAGCACGTGACCTCGGAGCGGTTCTCACGGCGCTCACAGTCCGGCGCCGACAACCGGAACCGGAAAATTCATGGTTCGGTGACCACGCACACTTGCAGATCCGTCCCATTCAGCACACATGCAAAGCGGATGGTAAGATTAATTTTAATGAAATATATCATTAAATAATTTGTCATTTCTTATAATATATTTAACTTTCAACCTATTTTTTCCTTACAGGCTGCGTCTCTTGGACGTGAACCGAGTCCAATGGAGCTGTTTGTAGAGATGCATGTGCGGGGTCAAGACCACCAAAAGGGGGTGCAGCAGTTCGTGGACAACCGTGCTTAGCACTTCGTGGTATGTTTGTTCATTCATTTTATTTTGTAAGTTATTAATTTTCTTGAATTGCATCTTGAATTGCATTTAATGATTTTTTTACCGACGGAATTTTTAGGAGACCTATAATAGCCGGTTGAGGGAGAGATATGGGGACAATCCGTCGACCCATCCAGATTTCGATCCAGATTTGTGGATGGAGGCGGGATCATCTGGTGGACCCCATAAAAATCGGGTCTACGGGCTCTCCAACACTACGGCTGAAAACTTGCGTTCGACTCGTAATGTCTCAACTGTTGGAAGCTCTCCATCAGTATCGAACACCCAGTTTGAGGAGTTCATTGCGTTGAAACAACAATGTCAATAACTCTCGATGAATTATGATGTGCTCCGTCAAATAGTCATGGAGATGAGATCAAAGATGGGTGACGATACTTGTGCAGTTTCTTTTTGGCCGTATGGTCCCGGGAACAACCAGCCTCCTCTTCCTCCTCCTCCAGCTCCGCTATTCTAGTTTAATTTTGTTTTTTAAATACATTAAATTTGTAATGAATATTATTTAACATTACTTTTATATTTTTAATGTTTAATCCATTTTTATTTGTTTATTAAGGTTTTTTACTATTAATAAATTATTTTTTATATATATTTTACATACCTACCGACGGATATACCGATGGATAATTTCCGTCGGTATTTCACATAGAGTTGCCAAACAATTACCAGCCATGCCATAATTACCGACAAAATGTATCCGTCGGTGATTAAATATAGACAGATTTACTGACGGATAGTATCTGTCGGTATTTCACAGAGAGTTGCCAAACAATTACCAGCCCTGTCATAATTATCGACGGATATTCCGTGGGTAATTACCGTTGAAATTGCAGACGGATTTATTCCGTCGGTAATGTTCCTGCGGGAAACGTCTTTTTTGGCACGTGCGTATCCGTCTGTAATACCGTTGGTGTTCCGTCGGTGGGTGTTTTTTTTATTTGCGAAAGACTTAGCGACAAAAATGGGAGTTACGGACAAAGTCCGTCGGTGTGGCCGTCGGTAATTATTTCACCGACGGATTTCATTCCCGTCACCGACGTAATTAGTCCGTCGGTAAAACTGTTTAATGGTGTAGTGAATCCAATTATATCCTTAGGCTTAACTTTTATGCAGATTCATCCAATAATCATGTAACTTGACCTTGAATTTTTATTATCTCTCTAGTTTTAGGTAAAATATGGTACAATTAGGCCCTCAATTCTATCAAAAATTATAGTTTGATTTTTTCTATATTTGAAATCCTCCCAGCTTGCTTTTTCTAAAATACCAGTCTTCTTGCTATTTTTTTATTTTTGATTGACGCCATAGATCCGCAATAATTATTAAACTTAGTCGCTTTACAAGTTTAAATATCACAACTCTGGTTTTAATAGCAAATTTGGCAATATATTGATTAGAATAATAACTTGAAGTCCACTCTAAAAATCAAACTAAACAATTATAGGAAATAAGCATAGAAAAAAATTCATACTCATTATATAAATTGAAAAGAAAAGATAAAATAAATCTCATAGTTTTTGAAATCCGAACGTTTTGTATTCTTTCAACAAAGAAAAATAATTTAGCCTTGCGTGTCTATTAAAAAACTAAGAAAGAAAAAGGATGAAAATATAATTTCAGGTATAGGAGAAAAGGGTGAGAGTTTCTTCCTTCTTTCTGGCCACCTTATTTTTCTTTCTCCTTTTCTTTTTATTTGATAGGAAAACCCTGATCTACACATCTCTTCAATCTGTTTGTATCCTCCAAAAAAATAATAGTCCTTTCTAAAGTAGACAATCTACATTTAAGTAGTACAATAACTACATTTCTAAAAAAGAAGGAAAACCAGTCTTGTATAAAATCTTTGAACTTATACTTTGGACTTAGAGAAGTTAAATTGCCTAAATAAAGACCTTTTCCATATGAAAAAATAATTACCATGTCGGTTTGGATGCTTGGAAAGTATGTTGGACTTGTTTATTCACAAAACCTGTCTACTAGAAGAATTTATGGGTTGTCTTAGAAAACTCATATCTCTCTCATATGAGCTTTTTTTCTACTAAAATTTGGGAGGTTGATAGGTATTTCATTCAAGAGTCCAACAAAATTGAATTGCATCAAATGTACTTTTTTAATACAAGATATTTAAGTCAGAATGGCCGAAGATGAAAACTAGTAGAATGTGAGACTTGTCTTTGAAGGTTGAGATTTTCATGCTCTTTCTTCTTCTTCTTCCATGCCATATATGTATAGGAAGGTATGAATGTTAGCTTTCTAATAACATTGCAATCACTTTATTTTGACCTCTACAACTCAAGTTCTGTATAAAACATTAATTAGAGGTCAGATTTACCAATATTCAACACAGGTTAGAACATAGTATGAATTTTATCTCTAATTAACTTCTTTTTAAATCTTACATTAAAAAGTGATTTCAAAACATAAAACAAAGATTATTAATGTATTTTATAGATAAAACATGGGCAAAACCAAATTAAAAAAATAAAGAGAAAAGGCCTAAGCACTGTTTGATAGAATTTGAAAATTTTATCCCCAAGCTTTATATTTTTGTTTGTCTTTACAAACTTACAACGCAAAACACTTGATAAGCATTGTAAAATGGGGGTATCTGTTGCCATCAAAATTTGACCTATTTTTCAAAGAGTTTGGAAAAAACAAAAAATAGCAAAACACAATGAAAAACTCAAAAAATATTTTATTGATATAATTACATCATTTTCAGTGTCTTTCCATACAATTTAAAATAAAATATATATTTTCTACACGTTCGATTTTTAATGTGCTCATTGAGTCGATATTCATGTTGCCTTTGTTTCAAAAATCAAAACATAAAAATAAATCAAAAAAGAAAAAAGAAAAAAATACATTTATATTTTAATGATTTAATTGTAATCATAAGAAAAAAAGAATTTTAAAATTAAAAACCCTCTCCCCAATCAACTTAACTTTTACTAATATCTCATTTCAACCCAAATTATCATCGGCAACCCCTATTTCAACCAAACCAAATCTACCAGCCTTCATGGTATGTTTTTCTTCTACCACAAACACAACACCATTTTCTCTCCTCATCAATAACAGTCGTTGATTCTTGTACCAACAGAGAATAGCCTCTTCACCTCTCCACTATCAATATCAACACCAGGAGCCTTCACCTGCAATACCACCAGCAACCCTCTACAAAACCAAAACCAACGGGAGTTAGCAGTACCATGGCCACTTAGTGAATGATTAAAACCAAGGGAGGGAGTGCCAGGTATTTGAGCTTGCAGGTTTCTGGAGGGAAAGACAACGAGCTACTGTCGGTTTAATTACTAGGTTGTTGAGGGCTGGTGGCTATCGGCTATTATTAGTGTGGGTTCGGTTCGTGGTAGCTGTTGATGGTGCTCGTGTGACGTGGTGGAAACCGAAAGGAAGAAGAAGCTATTGTGCCTTGACCGTCATAGGAATGGAGAGCTAATGGCGTTTACTGTGGGTGAGTCACGGCTTGAATTGGATGGCTAGATTAGTTGTTTTTTTTATGTTTCTGGGTAGTAGAGAAGAAACATGGGCACCGCATGTGGGGTTTGATGATGGCATCGTCGCTGCTGGCTGAGAGAAAAAAGGGGGTGAACAGAGGGAAAGCTTCTCACGATGATGATGATGAGGGGAATGAATTTCATATGAAAAATTCTCATGAATTTAATAAATTAATTATTAAATTTAAAATACATGTAAAAATATATTTTTAGAATTTTATATAAAAATATTATATATTTTATTTTTTAAAATATGATATGATTTTTTATTTTTAAGAAACCTGTTAATCTACAATTAAAATATTTTTAATTTTTAATTTTTTTTTATCTTTTCTCTTTTTATCATCTATTTAACACAAAATTATAAAAAACAAAATGAACATCAACATACAATTTTTTTTTTTTTTGCTATATTTTACTTACACATCTAAAAAATATACATGTTTTTAAAACACTAAAAACTCAAATTCTAACAATAAACATCTAAAAATTGTAAAATGAACCTTCCAAAGATAAAAAATAATATGAAGAACAGTGTTGAAAGATTTTGGAGCTAGAGGAATAGTAGCGGTGCGTGTGCCAGTGAACTAGAATACAAGGTGAATCTGAAGTGACTTCTTCTCTTCCTTTTTGTGTCGGCGGTGGCTCTCACCGTGACCTGTAAGCAAAGGAAATCACACAGGCAGTTCGTTTGTCTCTTTTTTAGATCTGTTTTTTTTTTTTCCTGCTGCAAATAATGGTTCCGATTAAAACCAAGGGAGGGACTGCCCGATATTTAAGCTTGCAGGTTTCTGGAGGGGAAGACGATGAGCTACTATTGGTTTTATTACTAGGTTGTTGAGGGCAGGTGGTTGTTGGCTACTATTAGTGTGGGTTTAGTTCGTGGTAGCTATTGATGGTGCTCGTGTGGCGTGGTGGAAATTGAAAGGAAGAAGAAGCTATTGTGCCTTGACCGCCATATGAATGGAGAGCTGATGGCGTTGACCGTGGGTAGTCACGACTTGAATTGGATGGCTAGATTAGGTTTCTTTTATGTTTCTGGGAAGTAGAGAAGAAACATGGGCACCGCATGTGGGCGTTGATGATGGCAGTGCCGCTGCTGGCTGAGAGAAAAAAGGGGGTGAACAGGGGAAAAATTTCTCACGACTATGAGGTTGGGTCACGATGGAGTTGGGGAGTGACCGCTACAAAGAGGAGCTGCTAGTGTAGATTGCTATTAGTGTTCAGCTGAGGGATAAGATCTCGAGCTGGAGGCTGCTGGGTTGTGAGGGAGATATATGATATGGTGGAGGAAGATTGAGGAGCTGTTGATTTTAGGTTGTGTGGCTAGTGGTGAGGGGCGTTGGTGATAGTGTTGCTAGACCGGGTGCTTGGTCAGAGAAGGTATTCTGGTGATGGGGTTTTTATGTTTTGGGTTTTGTGGGAGGCTTTGGTGTTTGTGATAGTGGGAGGAGACAATGAAGGGTAAGGGAGCTTGTTTTATTTTTTTGGTTGTATGTAGCTGATGACTGGGTTTTGGAATTGGGGCTAGGGTTTCTTTTTTTAATATAAATATCAGGAGAGAATGTATGTATAACTTTTTTTTTTTTTATTTCTTATCGCCAAAAAAATTCTCTTTTAAAATTCATCTTTTTTTCTTTTATAACTATTACAACCACTTATTTATATATATAAAAAAGATTTGTTATTTTTAATTGCTTGGATTTTAAGTAAATAAACATAATTTGATTTTTTAATTTGAAAAAAACATTGAAAACAACGCAATTATATCAAGAATGTATTTTTTATATTTTTAGTTTTTCTTCAAAAAAAATTAACAAAAATTAGAATAAAAAATTAAATAACAACACCTAAATCAGCACCTTGCGTTCCATGCCGCTTGTAATTAATTTTGATAATTAAGTGCTTCCCATCATATGGTACAATAACTATACGAGGATATAGTGCTTTCCAACACCAGTCCTCTTAATAAGGTTGACATTCCAAATCAGGCACGTAAAAATGGTTAGAATGTTAGTATGGGCTCTTGCCCAACTAACATGTCTTTTCCCTTCTTCTTTTTTAAACCTCACATCTCTCTATCTCAACTCTTTCCGTTCTTTTCATTTTATTGCAACGAATTTTCTTAAAATTATATAAATACATATAATAAGAATTACTTATCAAAAAAATATCCCAGTCTAAAAATTTAAACTGTTAAGTGAAGTTTCAAAATATAATTTATATTATTCTTTAATATACCCCCTCAAATAAAAGTCAATATTCTTTGAAACTTACAAAGACTCACATTGCCTTATATTTAATTTTTATCAAATAAATAAGAATGTTGAGATTCGAACTTGTGATCGCTTGGCCATCAAGATTCTGATACCATGTTAAAGAATCATTTCAATCCAAAAATTTAAATTGTTAGGATGTAATCATAAGAAACAATACACGATACATTATAATTAGAAAAATATTCTCTTACAACACGAAAATGTTGTCAATAAAAATTTCATTAAATATAGGGGAGAAGTATACTTATCTGTTAATTATGGGAAAACAGTTTGTTGAAACATGAAAGTCACATGATTGAACTGCCATACTTGCAAACGTAACCATCCATCTAACAAGAGTGAGAGATATATTCAGGCTCATATATAGTGCTATTGATTATCAAATACTTGTACTAGAGAGAGCAGGGAGTGGAGAGTGCAAACTGGCATTCCATAACTAAGCATCTTCACTCCAAACAGTCGTGATCCAATGATCATGCATTCTTCAATAGGTAAATCCAAAGTTTTTTTTTTTCTATTTAAGTTATAATTTCCTGTTTGTCAATTTAAATTAATTTTGTTATTATACAGCCCTTGTCTCCAAGAATAATTCTTCTTTTCTGAGATTTTGTTAATTTTACTGTCAAAAGCTTGCTGATTTTTTCTAGACATTATTATAAAATCTTGCTCTCCCATCAGCATATATGTGTAAATACTGTCGAATGTCGAATAATCATTAGGGTTAGATCTTAGAGGTATCAGATTCTTCATAGGGTTGGTCTAGCATATGGCATGGAGGCTGAGACTGTGACTCTAACACATGGATCGAAGAAAATTTCACATGGTATTTACATTTCAAAACTATGCTCCTTTTGTGACTCTTCGTCTCTGTCAAAACCAGTCTTTTTTCTTCTTGAAAATGAAATAAAAATTTCAAACAGCTAATTAACCATCTGTCATTCACTACAAACATCACACATGCTCAACATCACATTTTCAAATCATGTACTTGCTACGGAGCAGCCAAGGTGGGAGCACCGGCCAAGTTTTTTACTCTTCCTTTTTGCATTAAATGGCTATATATAGCCCAATTCATTCGCTGATCAATTGTTGTAAGAACATTATAAATATGAGATTCATATAGCTGAATTGTTAGAATAGATTTCGGTTTTCTAACACTTTGTATTTATGAATCTCAACTCATTTAGGCCGTAGACAGTAGATTGCTTCTTTCGGTGAAGAAGCTGATCGTGGGGTTGCTAGACGTTGTAGTATCGCGGGACTGTAAGCCTGAAAATCAGTCGAAGAAAATGAGAGGGAAGCCATTTTCAGCCAAAGCCATTTTTGTTCTATGCATTGCAAGCTTTCTTGCAGGATCTCTCTTTACCAACCAGAATTGGACGCATCCTTCTCGGGCCAAGGATAATAGGATTGCAGTAATTCCTCATCATGTCACCAAGCTGCAAGAAGTGAAACAAGATTGTGATCCCAAGCGTGTAAGTTTGGTTGTTCACACTTTAAACACCATAACCTAAGAGTTCTATTTCCCTGAAAATTGGGGGAAAAAAATTTTAAAAAGCTGCCTATAAATTCATCATTAATTACTATCATATATATTTCATGTGATTAATTCATGCATCACGAATTTCAAAGGAATGATATTCAACAAAAAATTGTGTGAAAAAAAATCCTTGTTGTAATATATATATATATATATATATGAAAAACAATACCAGCTTAGATGTAAAAAAAAAATTAAATCAGCTCAGATTGTATGACATAATAACGATATAACTTTCAATTTATGTCTGGGGGCATGTTGATCATGAACTAAATTATGGGTTATCAATTATTATTATTTTTTTTAGCTAAAATTGAATAAAATTGTGTTTTAAATTTATGCATCAAGATCACACATATTTCTTTTACACATTAATCAGAAATTGGTTGAGGGAAAGCCTGGAGATATTATGGGAGAGGTTCATAAAACCCATGAAGCTATAAAGTGAGTTAATTCTTTACCTTTTCTTTCTTAATTTTTAAAGAAACAATTGAACTGCAATATCATTTTAAATATTTTTCTCTCGTGCAAACAACGCAGATCTCTTGAGAGCACCATGTCCACGTTAGAGATGGAATTGGCTGTAGCTCGAACAGTTCAGTCAAATGGGCAACATTATTCACTAGAAAAGTTTGCTAATCACACTTTGCAGAAAGCTTTTGTTGTCATTGGCATTAATACGGCATTTAGCAGCAGAAAACGCCGGGACTCGCTTCGACAAACTTGGATGCCAAAAGGTCCTCTCTCTCCCTCCACCAAACTCCTAATTTATAGCA
>Ga0325410_1008990_pt1 | contig 10749 bp, 9 predicted proteins | sample PopdelMetagenome_16_FD_206182 | JGI IMG/M metagenome (GOLD analysis project Ga0325410, IMG submission 206182) | Populus deltoides microbial communities from Bellville, Georgia, United States - Xylem-PdIQD-R3 | ecosystem: Host-associated > Plants > Phyllosphere > Stem > Wood/Secondary xylem...
GCTTATAAAATAAATTTGTCTTAGTTAAATACAAATTACAGGTACCATTTTAAGAAAAATACTTGAAATTAAAACAAGCTCTCTTATAAGGTGTTTTGCATGGTTTGTAAAAGGAAGTGACTTGTCGGTATATTACTAATGAAACCGTGAGTCTCCTTGTTTCTGTTTGAGGACCCACTCCTTGAACACCTCCTAAAACCCTATGACGTATAAAACTCTAAATAGTTCTCCTAGTTGCTCTTAGTGGTACAGAGAGGTCAAAAATTCTTCCATTCCTCAAAGTTATTTGACTCGGCTCTTCTTTTAGCACAGGTGTGTGCTTTCATATCATAAATCACACAACCTAGTTCAAAAATTCATTAAACTAAAAAAAATATAACTAGAAAAATATTAAAATTTTACAAATAAACATTTATAATTAACAAATTAAAAGTTACCTAGTTGAGCTATAATTTTTCTAGACTTGTCTTGCCACCTTTGAGTTTTCCTCATCCCATCATAATTTTTTCTTGAAATTATTTTCTTAAAATAACTAGTTTCCAAGTTTTAAGAACATCTTTTATCCACTAAAAGTGTTGATTATATACTAACCTTGAACTTCCTCCACCAAGTATCAACCACTAGCCTCCATTTTGGATGAACAAATCTGGAAAAGGGCCGATAAATAGAATTAGTTTTAAGAAACCAATAGAAGAGAATAAAAATTTCATCAAAACAGTTTATGGTCTGACTGTTACTGAGAAGTAAATATAAGCCTTTAATGTTGGCATTTGGGGAGATCAGCTGATGGAGGAAGCAATTTCTGATCTGCAAGTTTGCCATGCAAGACAGCCTAGGCCATCCAAGCCACATATGTGCCTTTCTAGATGGCTTTGCATAAACCCTATAAAGAGAAGATAAGAAGCAGATTAATGAGATAACTACACACACTTTTTCATTTACATTGTGCATGTATAAATACAAGATTGAAGAGCTTATTAAGCCTGACATTTTACTATTCTGTAACTAACTGCAAGCTGTCCATAATTCAAACATTCAAATTAAACATAAAGATTTGATTCCGGTGGATGAGGATTTTGTAGAGGAACTGATGCTGTTAGATGAGTGATTTGTGGAAGAGTGATGACTTTCCTAATATGCCCCCGCAAGATGGAGGTACCATCAGTAACTCCAATCTTGGATCTTAAGGTTTGAAACCGGTGGGATGGAAGAGCCTTCGAAAGCAAGTCTACAAGCTGATCCAAAGTGTGAACATGACTGACAATAATGCGACCTTTCTAGACAAGATCACGAACAAAGAGATGGTCGATTTCGATGTGTTTCATACGAGTGTGTTGCACTAGATTTAAGCTGAAATGAGTTGCACCAATGTTATCACAAAAAATCTGGGGAGGATTTGGAAGATGTAAGCCAAGTTCTGTGATTAATGAGTGAAGCCAAACTGTTTCAAAGGTGGCAGCAGCTAATGCATGAAATTTAGCTTCTGTAGCAGAATGTGATACAACCCTTTATTTGCGTGCAGACCAAGAAATGGGATTGGAGCCTAGAAAGGTGATAAATACGGTGGTGGAGACCCTTGTATCAGTGTTGGCAGCCCAGTCCGCATCAAAAAAGGTTTGTAGGTTTAAGGGGCTGGTCTGTTGAATAAGAATCTTATGAAACATTGTTTGCTTGAGATACCTGAGAATTCGTTTGGTTGCAGTCCAGTGACACGTTGTTGGTTTGTGCATGAACTGGGAAAGTCGATTTACTACAAATGCAATGTCAGGTCTAGTCAAACCAAGATATTGCAGTGCCCTAATAACTCTGTGATATTCGGGGTTGTCTGCAGGAGCTGAACCATCGGTTAAAATCAGTCGTGTGGTGGTTGACAGTGGAGTGTGAATGTCTTTGGCCATATCCATGGAAGTTTTAGAGAGTAAATCTCATATGTATTTGTGTTGTGAAAGAAAAAGGCCCTTGGCTGTAGGAATAACTTCAATGCCAAGAAAAAAATGGAGGTGTCCCATGTCTTTGACAAAGAAGGTGTGACTGAGTTTGTTGATGATAGCAGCTACAAATATGGAGACGTTTCCTGTGATAATGATGTCATCAACATACACAGGACAATAGCAGAGAACATTGTTAGAGGCATAGATGAATAAAGACGTGTCCGTAGCTGAGTGAACAAAACCAAATTACAGAAGAGCATCCCAGAGAGCTTTGTACCACTAACGGTGTTATAACCTGAATTTTGACCCATTTGCCTTTTAATCTAATTTTAAAGGGTTTAAAATTTGAAATTGGAAAGATTAGAGGTTTATATGCAAAATTTGGAAACTACAAGGACCAAATTGAGAAATGGTCAATTTCGATCCAAAACAATGTTGTTTTAGCCATGCATAGTTTCTTCTTCTACTTCCTCTGGCGTTGCAAACCCACTTGCAAAGAAGAGCAAAAAGGTGAAATGACAGCATCCCAGTCCTACTAAAACACAAAAACTAATTCATATCCTTATGAAGATAAATGCCTCGGGGAGATAAGGATCGAGCTCAGGTATTCAAATCCTAATGAAACACCCACGCATCCCTCGCAGCCGTGCTTATCCAAAGGCATGTCGTGCGCGAAGAGAAGACCAAGCACATCCCCTATAAATACAAAGCTCTGGAGACAAGAAAAAGAGGGGAGGAGAGACAGAGAAAAGGCCGAGGAGAGACCGAATAAAAAGAGCAGAAAACAGGGGAACAAAAAACCAAAGACAAAAAGAACCCATAACAAAAAAAAACACAAAAGCCAGGAAAAGAAAAACGTTCTCCGGAGAAAACCGTCACTGCCATCTTCGTGTCATCTTCGTCATCGCCAGGTAAGGCCTTTATTTTCCTTTTGTTTCTACATCTCTTGCTGCAAAAATAAGAAAACAAGGCGAAGGTAATTTAATTACCAAACAAACCCCTTTTCGATAACAGAAAATTTCAAAAAATATTTGGGGCTTTCGTTGATTTATTTGTGGGCCCCACGCACTTTGTTTTATTTTTTTTCTTTGTGTTTGTATTTTTTATAGATGTGATCAGTTTGTGGACAATTACTATTAAATGTCAATATGTCGTGCAATGTTTTTTGTACTTCCATCTAAAAAGGACAGATAATAATAAAGGATAAACAAGAAAAAATGACATGGAAAATTTCTTCTTCAAATTCATTAATTTTTTGCGAAAATATTCACTGACGCCAGAGTCAGGAGTATCGTATTTTTTGGATTTGTACGATATTTACCAACGCCAGAGTTGGAAATATTCGTAGGAATTGTTCACTGACGTCAGAGTCAGGAACATGAAAGGAAGAATAAAAAAAAGGAAAAGGAGAACAAACTCTTAGCAATTTTAGATAAAATCAGCAATGCAGCCTGCTTTAGGGAGGATGCTTAAGGGGTGATAGCATCTTTCCTTTTGAGTAACTAGTCCCGTTCCATAGAATCTCTGTTGACCAGTTAGGGTTCCTAGTGACCATAATACTAGGTGGCGACTCCTTAAACTAGACATTTTTCCCTAAAAGAACAAGATGTCAGATATCTGTTCTTTTTCCAATTGAGTGTTAATTTTTAATTGATCACCGCGATGTCCGGGTGTGACAGGCGGGGTGCCTATTTCAGGCCATAAATATTTTTCTTCAGTTTACAAACATAATCAGGCTTGGAAGTATCTCTGAAGCCCGGAGGTTGATGCATAAACATTGTTTCTTCAAGATTTCCATGAAGAAAAGCATTATTTATGTCAAGTTGTCTAAGGGGCCAACCATTCATGAAAGCAATGGAGAGGATTAAGCGAATTGTAGCTGGTTTGACAACTGGACTGAATGTCTGGGAATAATCAATACCTGGTCTTTGATGGAAGCCTTTGGCAACTAGACGAGCTTTATATTTGCTGATGGTTCCATCAGGATTTTGTTTTGTTCGAAAAACAAATTTACAGCCTATAAGATTTTGACTTGCTGCAGGAGGAACAAGTTCCCAAGTGGCATCATTAAGTAATATAGTGATTTCTTCGGACATGGCATTGCGCCAAAGTGGATTTTTAAGTGCTTGACTAACACATGTTGGCTTAGGGGATTCAAATAATGGATGTGTATGGATGTGTTATGGTGGTGTGAAGCTGTTTTGGAATAAAGATGTTGTTCATAGACCGAGTGGTCATGTTATGTCAACTTTGAGAAAGAACAGGAGCTGGAAGATTTACCTGAACTGTGGAGACTATGGTTGTAATGTCCGAATTGGATGCAGGGAGAGAGAGTTCTTCTTGATGGACAGTAAAGACTGGTGTAGAGAAAGCTTGGTTGGCTGGGGTGACAATCTGCAGCAGTGGTGCAGGTAGAGTAGGAGCGATAGGTAAGGAAGACTCGGAGGTGGACTGGTTGATGATGTTCTTTAGAGGATAAGTGTTTTCATCAAACATAACATGTCGTGATACATATAAGAGTTGAGTAGGTAAGTGGAAGCAAAGATAGGCACTCTGTGTAGTGGAATAACCAAGAAACACACAGGGAACAGATTTTGGCTGGAGTTCGTGTGTGGGGTAAGGTTTCAGCCAGGGAAAACACAAGCAACCAAATGTTCTGAGTTTGAGATAATTGGGAGCTGCTGTGAACAAGGTTTGAAAAGGAGATTTGTGATGAAGAATAGGAGAGGGCAATCGATTGATTAGATAGGTTGTTGTGGCAAAAGCATAAGATAAAAAATAGAAAGGAAGATTGGCGTGACTGAGAAGTGTGGTACCTGTTTCTACTATGTGTCTATGACGACGCTCTGAAACGCCATTTTGTTGAGGAGTGTGTGGGGCTGTGGTGTAATGGCTTATGTCGTGGAGAGTAAGAAAAGGTTGTAGAGCAACAAATTCTCCACCATTATCAGAGTAGAGACTTTTGATATTAGCATTAAACCGATTTTAGATCATTTTATGAAATTAAGGAAAATGACTTTAACATCAGATTTGTTACGAAGTGGAAAAAACCAGATATATTTTGTGAAGTGATCAATAAAGATCACGTAATATTTATGACCATAAATGCTGATTTCTGGTAATGGTCCCCAAACATCGGTATGTATTAAATCAAAAGGAGCAGAGCTAGTGAGGCCATGTTTATGAAAAGGCAGGCGATGAGATTTATTGATAGAACAGGAATCACAAAATGAGATATAGAAGAATTGCTGGAAACTAGAAGAGAGAATGAGGAGATCATTCTGTCTACAACTTTTGAGGAAGGGTGGCCTAGGCGCTGATGCCAGTCATTTATAGACGTGTGTTCATGAACCATTGCAATGGGAGTGGAGGCACAGGGATAAGGTAGAGGATAAACACCATTCTCACATGATTTTTAAAGAAGAATCTCTCTCGTCCGTTGATCCTTGACAAAAAAACAAGAAGGATGAAATTCAAGAAACACATTGTTGTGTTTGGTAAAATGATGGACTGAAATCAAATTTTGATTAATAATGGGAACACAAAGAGTGTCTTGAACTTGGAAAGTGCGTTTAGGAAAGGGAAGAGTAAGAGAACCTGAGTGAGTGATTTTCAAACCTGAACCATCTCCAATGAGCACTTCATCTGTGCCATCATATTCAGAGTGTAAGTGCAAATTGGATACTTGAGAGGTGATGTTATGCGATGCAGCAGAGTCAATGAGCCAATGCTGATCTGGACTCTAAGAAGCAGTGGTGCAGTTAGCTGTAGCCTTCCTGGTATGTAACTTAGGATAGTATTTTGCAACATAGCCAAATTGATCACAGTATTGGCATTTGGGAGTATATTTTTGCTGCCTGAAATAGCGAGGTTGAGATTTGGAATCATATTTCCGTGTGGCTACATTTAGAGAAGACCATGGTTTTTTTTAATGAAAAACTATGATTCCTGCGCTGAGTATTATGTGCTGTAACATCCAGGGGAGGAGAAGTAATGTCTAGGCGTTTGAGGTAAGACTCATGACCAATGAGAAGATCATGAAGTTCTTCAAATGATAAAGCAGATTCGCGTGTACGAATAGGGGCTACCATTTCTCTATATTCAGGACCTAAGCCATTGAGAACATAAAGAGTAATATCATCAGCAGAGAGAGGGGCATCATTGAGAGCAAGCTCATCGGCAATGGACTTGATGGAATAAAGAAATTCTGTGACAGTACGTGTTCCTCGCTGAAAGAGAGTGAGATCCTCTTTGAGTTGCATGACTCGTGTTCTAGAACAACTGGCATAAAGCTTGGTCAGTTTGTTCTAGGCTTGAGAGGATGTTTGGGAAGCTGCTATGAAAGGTATCACAAAATCAGACACCAAAGTAAGAATAGCATTCAAAATTAATTTATCCCATCGAAACTAGTGAGTAGAGGTAGCAGTAAGTGCTGCATCAGAATTTATGGACAGGGGACATGTAAGTGTACCATCAATATAACCATATAGGTTGTATCCGAGAAAGAGGGATTCAAACTGTGCATGCTAAGAGGGGTAATTAGTTGGTGTGAGTTAGGTGGTGATCTGCTAGGTGGCATTAATAGCAACAGGGGGAGAGGCTGAGGAGGCCATTGCAGAAGCGAAGAAGAGAAAGAAAAAAAATCAAATGAGAACTTGTTGGAGAAAATAGGGCTCTGAAACCATAAAGAGAAGATAAGAAGCAGATTAATGAGATAACTTCACACACTTTTTCATTTACATTGTGCATGTATAAATACAAGATTGAAGAGCTTATTAAGCCTGACGTTTTGCTATTTTGTAACTAACTGCAAGCTGTCCATAATTCAAACATTCAAATTAAACATAAAGATTTGATTTCGGTGGATGAGGATTTTGTGGAGGAACTGATGTTGTTGGATGAGTGATTTGTGGAAGAGTGATGACTTTTCTAATACCCTACACATGTTAACATACAATCAACATCATCAGAAATTAAACATAGTTGGCATTGCAAATGGAACATTATTCACTGAAGATGCAAACATTGTTCCATTTGGTCTCTCATAGGTTTGGTTTTTAGGACATTGGTTTGTACTAGACCTACTGTGAAGAAAAATTGCTTATCAACCTTTTGAGGCACATTATTGGCAGGGAATCCAGCACAAGCTAAGCTACGAAGTTTGCTTGTAAAATTGGTAGCAAATGAAGTGTAATTTAGAGCTGGTAGATTTGGTTTATAGAGTGCGAGTTTTGTAATTGAGTGGTTTGAATGAAAGGCTTGGGGGTGATAATTCATATTCCAAAATGCCAGCAACTGTTGAATTGTAAGCAGTTCCTTGTCCATTCATGCATGCAGAAGCTCAACAAGGACACAAGCAAGCATAAAAAGACACGATATATGCTGAAATAGGGATAAAACAAAAACAAGCCCTAAAATCTTATTTTTATTTCTAAAATATTAATATGACAAAGTTTTGCCTCTCAAAGAGGTTAACATGGTTTTTAAATAGGCTAAAAACCCATCTAAACTATGTAATGAAATCAAAATTTTAAAATATAAAGGAAAACAACACAAAACTCAAAATAACACAAGAAATCCAAAAAAATCAAGAAAAAATAACAAAAAAAGATTTTCCAAGCCTAATTTTAAAAAAATGTGTAGTGCATGGATTACTGAAGAAACTTCCTTATGGAACTGGTCCTTAAGAATCTCATGTAAAAGTTTCAACTCTCAACAGTCAAATAAAAAATTATGGTTCATTTAGCTTATATTATTTTGACATAGTATGTAAAAACATTTATTAGGTCATCCATATAATTTTTTTATGAAAGATCCTTACATAACAACATTTATTAGGCTTTCGGTGTTCGCTAAAAGAATTTCTTAAAAGTTCTTGTTATGTTAATTTTCCTTAATTTTTTTGGATTTCTTATATGTTGTCTCGGAATTTATGTTATTTTTCTTTATATTTTAGGATTTTGATTCCATTTTTTAGTGTAGGTTGATTTTTAGCCTATTTAAAAGCATTTCTAACCTTCTAAAGATGTAGATTTGATCAAATTAATATTTTAAAAAAAAAAGGTTTTAGGATTTTTATTTTAATCCTATTTCATCATATTTTATGTGTTTTTGTACTTGTTGCTGCCCTTGTTGTGTTTCCACTTGCATCAATTGGTATCAAAGTCCAACTATTCCTAGTGGTTAATTATTGTGTTCTATTGAATAATTATGGTTGAAAGAGGTTGCAGAATTGGACGTACTCGTGTCAAAGGGGATAAGGAGGCTCTCTCTTGGGAAAAAAGACATCTCAAAACTAGTATGTTGTTTTTATATGTGTCATTTGCTATTATTAAAAATTCTAATGACAGGGATTCATGAATGATGAGGCAACTTACACAAAAATATTATATTAAAAATCCACTATGAGTCTTAAAATAGTGTGTGAAAATACTCATTTGCTTCTAAGAAACCATGTGTTTTGCTTTTAAAATCGTTATATCGGAGGCAAAATACTTTTCCGCTTTTAACACTATCTGATACACCACTTTTAGAAGCAATTTTGCAGTGAACAGTGTTTGACATTGCGGTAGGAAAGTGTTTTTGAAAAATTTTAAGAATTTTTTTTTGCTTTAAATTAACATGTTTTTGATGTTTTCAAATCATTTTGATATGCTGATATCAAAAATAATTTTTAAAAAAAATATATTATTTTAATGTATTTTAGAATGAAAAGCACTTTGAAAACCAAACGCTGCCACACTCTCAAACACCCTCGATCCGCTTATAATGACTTTTAGCAGCAAAAAATCAATTTTTAGAAGTGACTTTTTTATTCTAAAAATGATTATTATTATTAACCCATTTCCTTGAAAATCTTATTCTAACTCCTAAGGTATTTTTATCATTTCCATTTATCATCCTTTTATAATTAATATTTATATTTGCCATCTCATTTATTTGATATAAACGTTAACAAAAATTCACCACCATATTATATGTGTTCTTAATGTCTTATTCTATAGTATTGCTGTACTATTTCTAGCTTGAATAAATAATAGTATAAGAAATATAATTTATTACCATTTGAGTGTTTGTATTTTTAGAAATATATCAATTGAGTGCTTTTAATTAATTTTAAAAGTGGAGGGGACTGACTTGAAATGTTTAGTTAATGAATTCGTGATCCAAATTGAGAGATAAAAGCACAAGAAGTTGCCTTGAAGGTGAAAGCATGAACAATTGCTTTCATAGCATGGTGGTTGTTGATGAAGAAGCTGTGAGAGTCTTCTCGTGTTCAGAATAATTCAGTTTAAAGGTTGATCCACATGCCCTTTTATGAATATATAAGCAAATTAAATAATCAAAAGTTTCGACGATATTCGTTTCCTTCCTCAACTCCAACAATGGTAACCAAAATAATCTCGGAAACTAAAGCTCATGAGAGAAAAAAAAAACACTGAAAAGAAACAAATTAACAAGCCGGTTACGAAGAAAACCCGAAGAAAAAGAAAATTAATCAGGGAAGTTTCTCGTCTCAACGTAGCTGAAAAGCAGCTTGAAGCCTTGAAAGTTAACACTTGGGAAGATCAGCTGGTGGAGGAAGCAGCTTCTGATTGGGAAGCTTTCCATCCAAGACAACCCAAGCCATCTTCAAGCCCCAGCTTGTGTGCACTTCTAGATGGCAATGCATGAACCAGACACCTGGTGATGGCCACCATCCACAAAAGATAACATGTCAGCAAACGAAGGTGCTCCTTTCATAAACTTGATCATCTAAGATAGGATGTTAATTTGCATGTGTTGTATATATAAATACTAATGATGAACAATTACCAACCTGGATTGTCTGCTAGAAACCGTATAGCAACCCAGCCTCCAGAGGGCACCCCCACAGTATTCCTTTCAACGGGGTCAACAAGATTGAAATTTGCGGGATCCTTGCTTGGATCAAAGTTCCCAAAACCTTGACCGACAACAAAGAAATTGAAACCATGCAAATGAAGAGGGTGGCTCTCAGCACCAAGTATGCTGGTGTCCTGCATGATGAGCTCCACGCTTGTGTTAAAAGGAAGAACAACTAGCTTTGTTCCATTGCTCACCATAGTATTGTTCGGTGGTGTGCCAGTATAGTTAAAAGGGATCAGTGGACTGATTGGGAAATAAGGACTGTAAACACCCCTTGATTGACCAAAATGGTGGGCTTGGAGTAGAGCTGTGGATGGCATTACAAATGATACATTATTGACTGAAGCAGCAAACCTCGTTCCGTTTGGTCCCTGGCAGGTTTGGTTTTTAGAGCATGGGTTTGTTCCAAGGCCTACAGTGAAGACAAATTGTCTGTCAACCTTTTGAGGAACATTGGCAGGGAAGTCTGCACTGGCTAAGCTGCGGAGCTTGCTAGAAAAGTTTGTAGCAAATGAAGTGTCGTTTAGAGGTGGTAGATTTGGCTTATAGAGTGGGAGTTTCTTGGTGGAGTGGTTTGATTGACTGGTTTTGTGTGGCACTTCATATTCTAAAATGCCAGCAACAGTTGAATTATCGAAAGTTCCTTGACCAGTCGCGTAAGGTCTAGCAGACATGAAAAATTGGGCATTTGGGTAGTAGGGTTTGGTTTTCAGAAGAACGTTTGTGGTTTGTCCAGGGGTAATGAGAAGTGTCTCGGCATCAAATGGCTTGACATAAACAGCATCAACATCAACAACTGTGACTGTGTGGTTTGCTATGCTGAAGAAGAGCTCGTCATTGAGGGCAGCATTGATCATGCGAAGAAGGTAAGTCTTCCCTGGCTTTACCTTCAGCTTGAAAGTATCTGCCAGGTACCATGTACACAAGTTAA
>Ga0325410_1008991_pt1 | contig 10747 bp, 13 predicted proteins | sample PopdelMetagenome_16_FD_206182 | JGI IMG/M metagenome (GOLD analysis project Ga0325410, IMG submission 206182) | Populus deltoides microbial communities from Bellville, Georgia, United States - Xylem-PdIQD-R3 | ecosystem: Host-associated > Plants > Phyllosphere > Stem > Wood/Secondary xylem...
AGAAAACCTATATACACAAGATATAGGTTACTATGAATTGCTACAAATGAAATTATCATTTTTCCCATCAGTACTTAATTTCTAAAGCTTTGCTAAATTATTTTTAAAACAAAATTTTAATATAACCCTTCCAAAGGCTTTCTGGATTTTTCCATTTTATGTGCATAGTAAAAACATTTAATTGCTCTTTGCTCCAGAATTTAATTAGCTTTACTTGGTGTTTTTGTATTTCCACTTAAGTGTTTTTGTTATATTTATGGTGAGTTAGGAGTGATTTTGTCTTTTAACATAAATTTAATATTATTAAAAAAAAAGCCATCATGCACGTTGGGTATACATGGAGGCACATCATCTCCATCCGCGTCATTTGATTGGCACGTGCCGCACATTAGATGGTCTTCCCCCACCTTTCATGATGGTGTTAGAAAGGTTTGATAGTGGTCTGGTTCGTGTAAATAGTAAAGTTGTGGTTGGCATTGAATTGATTTTTTTCTTCTCTTGTTACTTTTCTCTCTTCATTTTACCAAACTTGAATTCTATCATTTAAGTCTATTTTTTTAATTTGGTATTTATTCTATTAATTGGTAATTTTTTTGTTTTGAATTATTTATTTTTTAATTGCATTCCTCATATTTGATTCAATTTTTTTTTTTAATTTAGTCCTTATTATTTTGATTTCTTTTTATTTTATTCTTAATTTTTTAATTTTATTCATCAATATTTTATTTTATTTTTGTTTCAATTATATTTTTACCCTTGTTCTTTTGATGTATATTTGTTTTGCTTTTTCTTTCATTTTTTTATTGTCAACCCTTAATATTTTCTATATTGAAAATTTGGTTTCATATGTTTGTCTTCTATGATCTAATTCCAACGTCATGGATCAGTCATGGATCATACATCGAGTGATGGTTTTTAAAGATTGATTAAAGTTGACTCCAGTTTTTTTAGGTCTTTTTTTAATTATTATTTTGTCTATTTCATCATCCATCATTATATTGTTTGGAAATTTAACTTAATTAATTTTTTTAGTTTCAGTTCTATAAGCTAGATCTCATATCCAGATTTTATATGTTAACTCGTATTAATTAGAGTTTTTGTTCTCTCATTATTTTTTTTTCTTAATCAGATTTTGTCTTTCATCTTTGTCGGCCTTTAACATATATAAAATAAACAAGAGAGCCCTGGCCCGTTGAACATATCTTTCGAGGCTCAAAAGGGCACCTAGCCAATTTTAACTTGATTTTGTTCTGCTTTATTTCTTGTTTCTTTCCCTACAATTTCATCCTTTCATTTTTTTTTTCTTGCTTAAATTTTAGCTTATGTTTTCTGATTTCTTTTAAAAAAAATGTCCTCGCATTATCATTATAATTTTTATTTTTTTAATCTTTTTACTATTGTTATCCTTTTTTAATGAAATGTATTTGGGCTCAATCAGGTCCATGGCCTGCGGCGTGGATTTCCACCCTCTTCATAACATGCTCACATCGAATGAACATCATTTTCTTCTGCTAAAAAATAACTTTATCCAGTACGCTGTGGAGCACTGTTTACATAGCTAGCGATAACATATTGCTTGCCTCCCCAAAGTTTTTAATGGACGCGCTTTCTTGTAATCCAAGGACCTGACTTCATTTTCCTTCTTGAAAAAGTTTGCACATCATACTCTATTACTCTTAATCGATGGCATCAATCTCTCTGTGCGAACATGTCATTTGGTTAACGTCTTGGATCAAGAGATAAAAATAGATGGGATTAAAACTAGCTATTCCATTATTAAATCATTTTTTCAAATATATTTAATAATAAAATGAATAATTAAACCAATCATAAGTCAAACAAAATACTTGCACCAGCACAAAGTAAATATATAACATAATTAAATTTACAAAATAATAGTTTTATCACAAATGCACATTTTTATTTATAAATTAATCCCCAGTTCTTCATTATTTTTGGTTGAAATCTAACATGTTTTTTAAGATTCTTTCTTTTATATTTTCTAGTTTTCAAATCTAAAGGTGAAAATTAAGTAAATTAAAATAAATGGTCCCCTTTGTCCCGGCATGCAACTTTTATTGAATTTGTACATGTATGGCATTCAAAATATGATTAAATGTGAAAATAGGATTTCAAACTAAAGACAAACATAGAAAAAAACAAGACGATGCACAAAAGAGAGGAAGCGGAAAATGTATTAACTCTTTTTATTAGTTATAAATATGCAATTGCAACTACAAAATAATGTTATATAATGCAAAATACCTGCTGAAAGCAATTACGTTATTCATCCTCGAGGATCTCTCTATGTACATGCATGCAAGACGTACTGCAGTACTTGTAATTATATCTATGAAATGGAACTTTACCAGCTAACGACACATTGCAACAGGAGCATGTTATATCTGATGTTAAGCCACTTTTGGGTTGTGCCATGGCTGGCACGGTGCTCGTGCTACTGCTTTGGGCATTGATAGCAGCAACTGCTGCCATTCTCCTCTCCGCAGCAGCTGCTCTCTTTTCCCTCTCAATAGCTTCAGCCCTCTTAAGTTCCTGCTGGATAGAATATCAAAAGAGGAAAAAATGAACCTATAGAGTACAATGAACCTGAATTCTTTAAGAGTATTAAAAACTAATAAATATGTTAAAAGGACTAAAACGGAAACAGCATCAAATCACAAAAGTGCTTTTGAGGATCTTCATTGTCACAATATTCCTATTCTCAACCCAAAAATGGTTAAAAAATAATAATAAAATCCTTACCTCTGTAGATATTTTTGATCCTCCACTAGGCTGAGATTGTCCCTTGATAGCTGAAATTGGAGTAGCTCGATTAACTAGAACTGCTGCGGCATTTTGGGATGATGCAGCCTCAGCCTCAATTAACATCATAAAAAGTGTTATCAACATATTACAGAAATTTGGAACAGTCAAAAGGCAAGAAAAAGGAAAAACACCTATTTCATGATACAGATCATTTATTGCAAATCCTGAATGCTCATATAAAACATGCTTTACATGCTTTTGGGCTACTACATGCAGGTTATGCTCATGCTTTACATGCTTTTGGGCTACTACATGCAGGTTATGCTCACATGATTAGTAAGTCATCTTGGAAGTAAAGATGTCAAATCATCTGTTTTGATATACTGCCATTGAATTGCAATGCAAGCATAAGATTGGGTTATCTCTGTATGTAATAGATGATAGATCAATAAATGGGCTACCAAAAAACTCCCTGCGGAGATGACATTACTAACAGGCCTGTTATTCAGCCTTTTAAACATTGAAGATAATCTAGACTCTATTTCTCAATGGACTTCATCATTTTATAGAATCAAGAAAGCTTAGGGTCCACTTGAGTGAGAAGAAAAGGAGTGGGTGTATCTCTTTCCAGTTTGAATGACTTCACCATTTTAAGAGGTCACACGTTTCGTTCAAAAATCTCTTCCTTAAACCAGGCACAGAAAAACACACCAAAAGTAGAAGAAAAACATTATGGCCATCTTAAATTTAATAGCTAGAAAAACTTTTTTAATTAACGTAGATGAGAAGTTGATCGTCTGCCTGCCATTCAAATAGGACACTTCTGTAATTTTTTAAAATGGTTGTATTTGTATGTTTATAGATTAAATATGATGCTAATACCAGCTGTGTCCTTGAAAGCTCATCCTAAGACAATGAATAAACAGGTTTGAAGGAACATAGCATCCCAGTGTTAATGAACATAAAATACCTGAGCTTTCTTTTCTCTAGCCTTACGTAATTTCTTCAATTCTTTTGCTCTAGCTTTCCTCTTTTCCTCTTTCTCTGTCTGAACAACCACAAACATAAATTATCAATTTAAGCATTGAACTTGAATGTATCAAAATCACGAAGCAGCAGAATCATGGATGCGTTAAAGTATATGCTTCTACATTAGGCAACTGACTTTATGAAATGCCCTGGAAGTCCCAATGACTTCATAATTCTAACTCCATACAAGATAAGTAGCGATGGTTAAGTTAGCAAATAATTTATGAGCAAAGCTCCAATTGAAAATGACCAATAAAATCTTATAACAATTAGGTTACAGAGAGCCAATGCATTTGACAAGCTAGGATAAGGCATGAAAAGGATAGATCTACTTCAAATTTGTTGAAGTAGCAAAAGGCTCAGAACAAAGAAAAAACAAAGATGCATAAATAAAATTACTACCTGCTTAGCAGCTTGAGATTCCTCCATTTCTTTTGTTAATGCACTAGGCACATTAGCAGCATGCCAATCCCATCTATCAATGTTTAAAGCCATAAAGCGTCTAAATGTATTTCTGACTTCCTTATCATTTGCCAGCATATAAGGGGTCCGCCCCCTTTCATCTTTGATACAAGGATCCAAACCCTGTTCTAGGAGTTTCAAAACCTGATGAACATCACCAGATTGTGTTGCTTCATGCAAAGGCGTTGACGTGCCAGCAACTTCACTTTCACTCCCACTTGATACATGCAGATCATCAGATTTTTTTTTAATAGAAGAAGGTTTGGTAGATTCAGCACTATTAATGCTGTCGTTCAAGTCCTCTTTGCTGGGGCCAGGGCAGCTATTTGTAATGGTGCTTGTGGTTGACACCAAGTCATCAATGGTGTCTGGTAGGCTTTCCTTCTCATCCACTTCATAGGTGACTTGTGCCAATTGGTTGTAAAGGCGTCGTGCTTCTTTGAAAGTAGGCCTCCTAATACTCAATGGTATATTTCGAACATGGTGCTGATGACTGAAATATGCTTTATTGCCATCAAAAAGTAGTTGCCGATTGCTTGAAGGTGCATACAAATAAATACATGATGAAGCGTCAAAATAAGGCTTCCAAACATCAAGTAGTTCTTGAATGTCCTACATTTCATATTTATGAGAAAATAATCTGTTAACAAGGACAGGAATTAAAACAGTTATGTCACAACGACATCAAACAATCGATTTACAAACCAAAACTTTGAATCGCCATATTAGGATAAGTTAGTGGAAAAGGATGGAAACCAAATTTATAACATTTATTTTGTTAGATCCCTATTTCACTATTTCAGGATTAACCGTGTAGTTACTTTATTTTACAAATAGATCATGGGAGCCAAACTGTTTATAGAGGCACTGAAAATAGGACTATGCTTAACAACATAATCCAAAAATGATAACAGCGACAGTTTACACTTGATACCTTCTTCAAAGCCAGTTCATTATACCGACGAAGTGAAGCTCCAGCAGAATGTGCAGCTCTACCAGTCCCATCTTTAGATGACTGTTTTTTACCAGCTTTGGCTCTTACAACATATCTAAATCACAAGGGGAGGAAAAACAAAGAATTCAACATTTCCACAACAAAACGCAGGACAACTTTAATAATTCCCAAGCAACAATTCAAAATGCACATAAAGATCATAGTTTTGTGCAGTCTCTACACTAACCTGTGAAATGTTTTATGAAGAACAGGCGAATTCCCATCAAAAACACACCCAACAAAATGTCCACCACTAGCAAGCAACACAATCCTCAGACGCGTCCCGTTCCTCTCCTCATGAATCAAAAACTTCAATCTCTCAATCACTTCACTCTCTCTCAAACACCCCCCAAGAACATTATCATTCTCAAAACAAACACTTTCACTATCATTCAAAACCAGACTCTTCCATATCGAAACTCTCTCTCCCGTCTTAAGACGAATAAACAATTTCTGCTTCACACTCTCTACTGACCCTCTTTGCGCATCAGTCCTCAAAATGGACACCTTTTCAGCTTCATCTTCTGATCCTGACACGCTCGAGATATCACAATCTTTGAATGATTCATCAAAATCTTCCTCTTTAACAATATCTTTTCCAGCAATGCTTAATTTAACCTGAAATTAAAACAATTGGTTTTCTACTTAAAATAAATACATACATACATCCATACATATAAGTTAACCTCTGTAATTACATTGATTCGATGAATATCGGATTTAAAGTGAAACCGCTGGTCTTGGAGAGAATCGAATTCGGCTTTGCAAGTGTTACAGGTCCATCTAGGAATTGTGACTTCGACGCCGTTTTTGGAAATCGTATCGACTTCGTCTAGAGTTTCGATGGGAGAGGGAATTTCGGGTGCTACTGATGTTGATGCGGGGGAGGGGGAGGGGGAGGGGGAGGAGGAGGGGGAGAGTAAACGACACGCATCGAAGAAATCGGTGGGGACGTCGAAGATAGAACGGTGCCGTTTCTCTTGTGAAGTTGAGTTAGTGGTGGGGAGGAGAGGTGCGGTCGCCATAGTCACCACTGCTTGTCTGTTGGATTACTTCTGTACACGTATTAGGGATTTTGTTGATTTATAAAGAGAGAGAGGCGTCATTCCAGTTTGTCTTCCTTGAAACGACGTCGGCTCCACATAGGAGGTTGTTTTATGCTTCTCGTTCTCTCATGGTCTCATTCAAAAAGGGGCCGTCATCTCAGTTGTCAATAAAGTCCATAAGTTTAGATTTTTTTTTTAATTAGCGTGTATGAATTCTTGAAATTAATAATTATATAAGTTTTTAATAATTATAAAATTAATAAAATTAAAAAATAAATCTAAAATTTAACCAATTAAATTACCCCTCTCTAAAAACTGTAATGTTTTAAATAAAGCTCATATATATAATTATATATTTTTATATGCTTCTTTGAATCCAATATAATTATAATTACGGATAATTGAGAAACAAACTTATAACCAACTGGTTCAACAACATTAAATCTACATATAAAAATAAAAATCAATCATGAATAATGCTAATCCTGCGCAAAGATTGTTCTCAAGACTTTCACCCGTCCTGTTATAGATTTATGTGATCAGCTTATTTCAGGACGTGGTGTGAGAAAAATATATTTAGTAAAATTAGATCAATTTGATAGAAGAAAAAAAAAAGAACCCATAAAGCTTAACTTTTATATCAAAGCAACCAACTTTTAAACCTTCCAAACTAGTAGAACCAATTCGTTATGTTCCATTCTTTTTTTCTACATCTATTGAGCTAATTAAGTGGAGCAAAAACACTAAAATACACATAATAGAGCCATTTATGAGGGCCAAAAGAATACAAAGAATTCAAAATGCAAGGAGAAACAACATGGATTGAAAATAACTACAAGTGAACTGCGAAGGAAAAAATCAAACTGCAAGTAAGCCTGATTATATGAATGAATACAATCCAACTGCAAGCATCTGCGCGACGAGGCGGAACAGATGCCGGAGTACCATATGCACCAAAGGATCAACTTATCAATGGCTTTGCCTTACGTACATGCCCCATACTATTAACAAGATCCTTTCGGATGCAAACTGGAAACCTATGGATGTCCTTGAGCACTTTCAACCGCCAAAGAACATATGGGAAACTCATCTGATCCCTAGATGTGAAACGAACCACTTCATTAAACCAGAGGCACATAAACAGGTTAGTCAATGGTGTATGCTCCCTCACAATGATTGAGGCCTCGTTGAGAGCTGCAAAGACCAACAGTTATGCAATCACTCATCATGTTCCTACAATGCCAAAAGGGGGGTGTGTGTGTGTGTGGGTGGGTGGGTTGGGGGAGGAAAGGGAGGGGATTGGATTGATGCAACTCATTTCAGCCGAATCAAATAAGGCTTTAGGGTGTAAATATAGATGTGCTTCTGTGACTTTCCCTTTCCACTATTACATCCAAATATTTGAGCAAAAAACAGAGGAAACTGGCTTGGATCGGAAAGCCTGGTCTAGTGTTTGTTACATAAAGCCTATTTTTATTTAATACCATCATCACCTTAAAACAAAATAGAATTTACCTTTCTTTCCGTATAATCTTTTGTCTTCAGGCAAGCCATCATGCCGATACTGAGTTATCTGCACCTCCACTTCTTCAGGGGTGGCTTTGTGTTTCTTGACAACAGCCTTAGCCTCATCATAAACACTACTGCGAGCTCCATGTTCAGAAATTGCCAAGACAGAATTTGATCGCCAAAGGAGGGCTTCCAAAACACCTAAAGGGTCTCTCCTAAATTGGGACTTTGAATCGACCCAGATAGAATACTTTGCCTGAGGAAATAAGCGATGTCCCAACATCTGGCAACAGCGGAAGTTGATAAGAATACCCTCCAAAGACAATCAACACACAGACATGAAACATGCCGACAGCAGAGGAAAAGCAGATGAGTGATGCTATCTTCCAAAAAGAATATACAAGGAATCATGCATGACTTTGAAGGGTGTATGATCTCATAAGTGATACTGGCCAGTTAACACTTCCATTATCCAAACAGTGGGTGTTTTCTGCCAGTACTAATTAATATTTGCATGGCACTACCAGTTTACAAACAAAACAAGGAAAAACAATTGCTTACAGCAATCAACATATGGAAATTATAATATGGTTAAAATAGTTTTGCTGCCCCATATTGTTCTGCCTTTTTTAGACAGACAGTTGTTAAACAAGCATGTAGAAGAACAAGTAGGATCCCATTAACTTGCTGCAGATATCCTTTCTTATCCCCCCTCTCATCAATAATTTTCTAAAACAAAAACATATTGAATAGAAGTAGATTAAGAAATAGCAGGTTTCATCATTCCCATGGTTGGTTCTTAAGCACTGACCTCCTTAGATCCTTTTGATCTGAATTGCTGTCCTGGACCATATCTTTATAAATGCTCTCTCATAGACAGACTTTATTAAAGGGGCTCATGATACACCGCTAAAGGTTCTAGAAGCATGAAACCATAAGGATGCATGGATAACTAATATGCCATAACAAACTACTGAAAGTGAATTGAATCATGAAATTCTAGCATTCCTCTGATCCTCTCCAGCTAAATGCAATGGAAGGCTGACCCACTGTGACCATAAAATCTGACAATCTTCCCTAACCCAAAACCCACAAAGGAAACCAGTAGAAATCCATCCACCCTATTCGAGGTACCCCGTGACTTCCCATCATAAACCAGTGGGCAAAGTAAAAATAAAAAAATGGCTACAAGACTCTCCATTTTGGTGACAAGTTACACAAACATTAGGAGATAAGGCCCTGTGAGGACTTCTAATCTGCAACAGATGATTAGTACTAACCTTCGCTGAGAACCATTGTCCACGTGAAAGCCCTAACTTTGGACTTTGAAGGAAACCTTAGCTTTCCAGAAAAAATGAGATGAGGTAAAAGCTAGCAAGTTTGGGTTCTGAGAGAGATGGCACAAAAAAGACTAAGAGAAAAATTTCCAGACCCCTTCAAGGATCAAACTCTATGATCTCCCATCTAGAACCCAATTATTCAAGATAGGAAGTAGGGAAAGAAGATCCTGAGCTTTCCCATAATTAGATTTCAAAGGGTATGAAAAATCCAATGAACCCCCCCCCCCCCCCCTCCGGCAAGAAACACACACACACTCTCTGGTTTGAAAAAACAAGAAATAAGGAAATTTGAAGCAAATACCAAATTGAAAATTCATATCCAATCAAAACTTATGTCCAATCACTGTTTTCCAACAATCTTTGGATTAAGCAATGGAAGGGAGGTTATAAAAGCAGCATTATGGGGGATGAGCAAAAATTGTTAAGACTATAAATAGAAGGGAGATAATAACCATGAAGATGGAAACGAAATCTCAAATGAAGCACTAACAATGAAGCAATAGCATGTCGAAAAGAAAGGAATTCAAGAAAGGAGCAAGAAACAAGAATGATTGCATATAACTTGGATACCTTAGGGATTTTACCATTCAACCTTTGGTCTGCAAAAGGAAGATCCCTTACAACCACAACACGCCATTTCCCAATAAAATGGTCCTCACCAATTCTGTGCTCCTGTGACTCCTGAGCTGCTAGAGTAATTTCGTCCCAAAAGGCAACATAACAAACCTGCATAGTGGATTGCAAGTGTTGTAAAGACTGGATGTAAGAAAGAAATTAAGTAAGACACCTGGACTCCGCATGCTGACTGACCTTCTCAAGTGTGACCTCTGACATTCCAATAGGTTGATGAAGGTCATCTCCACCACCAAAAGCACATGTAGACACCACAACTTTACAGGTTTGCATGTAACTTCTGTCCTCATCAGAAATCTTAAACCCGCCGTTTTCACTGTAAAACCCACAGTGCAGCTCAGCTGTTTCATTCACCTGAAACCACAAATTTACAGGCAGTATGAAAAACAACTGGCATATAAAACCAAAGGATTAGAGAAGTTTGACGTCAAAGAATCCTGTATGTTTTGCAGTTTGAGAGTTTCCAGCCAAGGCAACCTTATGCTGCACCTTAGATATCAAGGGAATAATGATCTATTTGATCTTAAATAAAGCCAAAGGTTTTGAGATGTAGCTTATAACCTTAAAACTTCTCTCCCTCTGATCAAAAGTTTGATGTCCAGTAAATAAATTAAATCTTGTGCCCTCTGTGTGCTGTCCAGACAAACTAATGTTCCCTCCTATATGTCGTGTATCTTTCTCTGATATGTACACCACGTTTTTCACAGGACCACTAAAATTATCATGGATTGGAATATCCAAATGTCGAAGCTCTTCATAAGGTAGCAGTTTCAAGCAACCTGATACCATCCACAAGCTCTGTGTCACATATTGAACTAATTTCAACACCACTACGAATCAACATAGATAAATGCCATAAATAACAGATCAAGATTTAAAACTTTGCCAAACATCAACACCATAAACCAACTAATCACATGCAACAATAAAGTCAATACAAGATTTATCTTGCCTCCTCTCCTCTCCTC